>MDSZ01092433.1_pt1 | contig 12579 bp, 13 predicted proteins | sample 811201 | NCBI WGS metagenome assembly MDSZ01 (sample SAMN05326647, study PRJNA326480) | marine metagenome | isolation source: seawater | place: Indian Ocean: North | collected 2010
CAAAACAACCTAATACTATAAAAGTAAATGAATCATATATAAATTCATTTATAACTAAGTCTTTACCTACGTATCCAGTTACTAAGTCTAGTAGGGCAAAAATAACCATAACTAAGAATGCTATAAAACCTACTACATTTTTTTCATTCCATTCATTATCGTCTTTGAATATCCCCCACATTGCTTTTATTTTATTATACATATAGTAAAACTTTAAATAAGTTCATATTCTATATCAATAGGAGAAAAGCCCCATGTATCTAAATTTCTAGAATACATAATATGATCATGTATTATATATTTGTCAAAAGTTTCTACCCATAACCATGCATTGTTATAATGTTGTTTAGTAGGGTTAGTACCATCATTCCCCATTCCTTCATGAGACATATGATATAAAGGGATATCATAAATAGGAACTAAGTTAAAACCATATAATGTAGCTTTCTTTTGAGCATTGGTATCACTAAAACAAGCAGCTAACATTCCTTCTTCATAACCCCTAATTTTATGCCATAAATTTCTACTAGCTAATTGAAAATCTCCACAACAATTAAATATACTCCAAATATCATTAGGAGTTGTTCTAGCAGGAAACATACGAGGTTCAGTTGTTTCGCCTAGTTTTTTTCTATATTTATCTAATTGGTCTTTATTATCAATAACATCTTTATATTGAACTTCTCTTCTACTTAAAGTATAGAAACTATTAGGATTTATTTTTGAAATAAAATTATCTAATTCATCTTTAAAAGGTGGGATTATATCTGTAGTAGAAACTACTACCCATTCTGCATCTGTTCTTCTTAAAGCTATATTTAATGCTAATACTGTACTACATCTTTGGGCTTTAGGATTATTATTAGTTAACATTTCAGCATATTCGGGGGGTATAATAAAATGTTTTAATCTGCCCGTTTTAGGTAAATCATCCATTACTTCATATAAGAAACTTTGTTTTGGAGAATTCCAATCTACATATATTACTTCATCAAAAGTATCCAACATTGTAGTTACATGAATAATAAACCTTTCCTTTTCTTTATACCCATCATTTCTACCAAAAATAACTACTGCTTTTTTATCTTTTACTATTTTTGGGAGATTATATTTTTCTAATTTACTTTCATGAACACATAATATATTTCCATTATCTATAATTTTTTCATTATAATAAAGAAATTCTTCTATGTTTAATGGACCTACACAATCAGTAATATTATCTAAAGGAGACATATCATATATTTCATAACCACAATTTTTAATGGTGTTATATAATTCTGAAGCTTCTTCTTTAGTAAGAAATTTAAAAGCTTCTACCATTAAAACTGGTTTATTTTTCTTTATTAAAGGAATTAATGTTTGTAGTACTTTATGATCATATCCTTCACAATCAGTTTTAATAAAATTAATTTTATCTACTAGTTTTGAATAATTTTTATTTAAAAAATCTAAAGTATTAATTCCATCTACTTCTATTTCATGGTTATGGATGTTTTCAGATAAATGTTTATTTGCTTCATTTTTAGATTCTTTATAATAACCTCCATTATTAAAACCATATTGATCATTAGCAAAATTAAAAGTATATTTTTTAGTTTTTTCAGTACATCCTACATTAATAGGAATAATATTAAGGTTAGGATTATCTTTAACAGTTTCTGTAAGAGGGCCATAACAATGAGGATTAGGTTCAAAAGCTAGTACTTTTCCTGTTTTACCTGCACATGATGCAAATAATAATGTAAAATTACCTATATGAGATCCTATATCTAAACAAGTTGATCCTTCAGGGATGAATTGTTTTAATTTTTCATATCTAAAATCAAATGTTTCTTTATTTAATTTAGCATCTTTATAAGTTTGGTGGGAGGGATAATTTATATTAATTTTCCCAACGTGGTCTGAATTTATAGAATCTTTTCTCATATTGTTGACACTCCTGATTTTTGAACTACTTTTGTTGTACATTCTTGAGCAAAATTAATTGCTTTTTCTATATCTTTACTATTTACATATTCAAATACTAAACCAGCTATAAAAGTATCTCCCGCTCCTGAAACATCTTTTACAGGTACTTCTTCTGTAGGGTATATTTTTTCTTTATACTCACAACCATATTTACCTTTAGTAACTATTAATTTATCTAATAAATCAGGATAATTTGGTAATCTTTCATGATTTTTTTTATGTTCCTCACTGTTTATTTTAATAAAATCAATATTGTTACAATAGTTTCCTAAAAACTTTTTAGTATCTAAAAATGTAGGAATATCACAATTTGTAATTTTTTCTATATCTTCTTCTGTTAGAAATCCTTTACAATAATCTGATATAACAACAGCATTATAATTTTTATTTATATAATCTAAATTTAAATTAGAAGTTCTTAAGCTCTTCTTTTCTCCCTCAAAAACAATATCATTAAAATTTATTCTATTACAAAAGTCATTTTCATCAACTCTCAATACCATTTGATTATAACGCTCATCTACAAAACGTATTTTTTTTATTATAGTTGAGTTTGTAATTAAATCTACTTCCGCCCCTAAAGCTTTTAAATTTTCAACTACATTAGCAGCCATTCCTCCATTTTCTTTTTTATATTTTGGTTTGATAACCGGTACTGGTGCTTCAGGAGCTAATCTTTCAATATCCCCATAAATAAATGTATCTAAACAACTATCACCTATTACTAATATTTTCATTTAATTTTATTTTTAATTTGTTAAAACCTATTTTACAATTTTCTTCCCATGTACTTCCATCTCCATCATCGGATACCCATTTATATGAACTAAATTTTATATCAAATGTTTTACATACTTTAGCTAATGCAAAACATTCCATATCAAATATAGAACAATTTTCAATCATATCCAAATAATATTTAGAATATTTAGATTTTTGAGGTTTATCCATAAAATAATCTGTAGTGAAGCAACTTATTGATGAATTTGATTTTAAATCTATTTTTTTGCTATTAGTTTCAAATAAAACTTCACCATAAGGTACTAAGGGTGTAAGATCAATATCTTGATATACTTGGCCTACTTCTACTAATTCTCCAGGGGATAATATTGAAGAACCACATGAACCTATATTTATTATTTCTGTGTGAGCTTTATGTATTGCTTTATAAGCTGCCATTGTAGCGTTTATTTTTCCTATTCCGCTATAAATTACAGGGTGTCCTAATATTTCTGTTGCGTTATCTACTTCTATAGGAGTAGCTACTATAAAAACTTTACTCATTATATATTATTTAAAATTTCAATTAAATGGTCTATTTTTTTTATTTCTAATGTAGGATAATTTCCTATATACCAACTAAAATCAGATACATATTCTGTATTAGGGAATTTAGAAAGATCAATATTTTTTGATCTAAAATAAGGTTGTCTTAATTGATTTCCTCCTCCTGAAAGTCCCCTTCTAAATTCTATTTTATTTTTTCTAAGTGTTTTTTCTACTAAATCTCTTTTTTCAAATGAACCTTTTTTCAGTATAACTATAAAAGCATAATTACACTGACCTTCTGTGTGGAGATCCGTTATATATTTTTTTGAATCTAACTTTTCAATAAAATAATTAAAGTTTTTAGTTCTTATTTCATTATTATCATCTAATTTAGGTAATTGGTTTAATCCTATTACTGCATTTATTTCAGAACTTCTAAAATTATGAGCAGGTCCTAAAAATATAAAATCAGGATTTAGTGTTGGGTTTTCTTCTGTTATTTTTCTTTTAAAATTAACATCAGTCATTTCTCTAACCATTCCATGAGAACGAAGTGCTCTACAAATTTGATAAAATAATGGATCGTTAGTGCAAACCATCCCCCCTTCTATAGTTGACATATGATGTGCAAAATAAAAACTAAAATTACTAGCATAACCCATTGAACCACATTTTTGACCTTTAAAAGTAGCTCCATGAGATTCACAAACATCTTCAATAAGTAGAATACCTTTTTCTTCACATATTGAAATTAATTCATCAGTTATACCATTTAACCCTAAAACATGAGTTAAAAATATAGCTTTAGTTTCATCAGTTATTGCTTCTTTTAATTTTTCAATATCAAAAGATAAATTTTGAAGATTTATATCAACAAATACAGGTGTATGTCCAGCAAATAAAACAGAATTAACATCTGATACCCAAGTTAAAGGGGGTACTATTATTTCCCCATGACCACTAATATAATTAAGTGCTAACATAGTTAACTCATTAGCCGCTGTACCTGAATTAACCATTACACTATACTTCATCCCTACCCATTCTGACCATCTACATTCAAATTCTTTGACTTTGGGTCCATTAGTAAGTCTAGGTATAGGATCTTGTTGTAAAAAATCTACTACTGCATTAATATCATCTCTAGAGATATTATCGCTCATTAAGGGTAAGTTAAAATTTTCCATTAATTTTCAAATATTTTTCGTTTTAATTTAATTTTTGTCATTTCTTTAATATTATTTGCTTCTTCTTTTCCAAATAACCTTTCAATTCTTTTTAAAAAAGCAGGATCAGTATGATAGATATTAAATGCTTCATCCCTAAACTTAAGAATTTCAGCAGGTGTTAAATGTTCTGTTGGAAGAGGAAGCGTATTATAAGCATGAAATGAATATCCAGCATAATCTTCAGGTAAAGGTGTTCCATTTTCTATAGCATTTTTATATAACTGGCTTCCAGGAAGAGCCATTGCTGCATAAGTATTCCAACCAGAAGTACAAAGTTCAAGAGATAAGTCTAAAGTTTTTTGCATAGATTCTTTAGTATCACCTGGTAATCCTACAATATAATTAGCCATTACTTCTATCCCTGCATCATGGCAGTGTTCTATAACTTCAACTATATTAACATCTTCAAATCTACCTTTTGAAACTTCTAAACGTACATTTTTATCTGCACTTTCGATACCTAAACATAACCATTTAATACCTGCTTCTTTAACTAACTTTAATACTTCAGGTCTTCGTAATGTATCTACTCTAGAATAAGCCCACATTTTAAGTTCTTCTCCTTTTTCTTTTAATTTATCATTTCTTTCTTTTAAAAGTTTACATAAAGGAATATAATAATTAGGACGTAATAAAAACATTTCATCTGTAATTCTGATTGTTCTTACTCCCATTTCTATTAATTTATCAAATTCTTTAATAATATATTCAGGAGACCAATATCTCATTAAACTATAATTTCCTGCTACTCCTATTTCGTCTTCATCATCTCTATTTATAATATTAATCATGCAAAACTCACATGCAAATTGACATCCTAAAGATGTTTGTAATGCAGCGTACGGAGTACGATTATCCATATTATATTCAGCATGCCACATTGGTGCTCTATATAAATCTAATGGTTTTTCCTTAAAAGGAAGTAAATCCCATGCATAACCAGGAAATTCTGTATCCATGTCTTTTTTACTGACTAGTTTTTCTGATGAATTCATTATAGGCGTTCCATTTTTTCTCCAAACTATACCCTTTATATGATCCATATTATTTATATCAATATTTTCTTCTTTTAAAACATTAAGAATAGAATATAATCCTTCATTAGTAAAACCAAAATCAATAGATGGTTCATCTTCTAAACATTTTATAGGTAAAGCTTGAATGTAAGATCCTATATATGAAATAGGGTTAGTAATACCTTTTTCTTTAATTAAATTAGATAATGATACTGCACCACTCATACCTACGGTACCGGCATTTACATTTTGTCCATAAACAACAAAACATATTAATTTAGGATTGTAATCTTTTATACGCTCTGTTGCCTCTTCATTAGAAATTCTTTCAGCATTGACATCAAATATTGCTGTTTTATATCCTTTATTTCTAACTGATTCTGCTAATAGTAATGCCCATGTTGGTGGTTCTATAGCTGAATAATCTTTTGCTAAATCTTGGTATATGCCTTTGGCGTTTCCAGGATTAACGAATAATATATCTAATTTATGCATCTCTTTCTGATAAAATTGGGTTAGTACAAGGCCAGTGTATGTTGATTTCAGGATCATTCCAACTTATAGTAAATTGATCATCAACGTCAGGATAATTTCCAGGATAAGCCCATTTATAATTTACTACTGATAAATCACTTGTTACATAAAAACTACTTCCAAATCCTGGAGGTATTAATAACATTTTTCTATTTTTACTACTTAATATATCCCAATCCCATTTTTTGTAATTAGGAGAATCTTCTCTATAATCTACTACAACATAATAAATTTCTCCATAAACACATGCCATATATTTCCATGACTTTAAATCACCATGAATTCCTCTTAAAACGTTATGTCTAGAAACTGATGTTTTATCATGTACAAAATTTAAATTCATTCCAAAAGCTTTTTCAAACTCATCTGATTTCCATGTTGTGTATAATTCTCCTCTAAAATCTTGAAAAGATGTAGGAGTATATGATTTTATTTCGGGGAATATTCCTTTTCTCATTTTACAAACTGTTTAATATTATTAGTAATTTCTTCTGCTGAAAGACCATGTGTATCTATTAAATGATCTCTACTTCCATTTTCAAAAATAAATTTTTCAGGTAAACCTAATCTAAGTAGTTTATGTGGTAATTGGTTATCACATATAAATTCACTAATTATAGATCCAAAACCACCATCTAATGTTTGTTCCTCAATTGTAACAATATAATCATAAGATTTTAAGTTATCCTTAAGAAGCTCTTGGTTAAGTGGTTTTAATTTCCAAACATCATAAAGAGATACTTCATATGATTCTCCAATAAGACTTAACCAAGATTCATGTGCTCTACCTAACATATATCCATTTGTTAATATAGCTATCTTTTTATTTCCTCTATTTTGATCCTTTAGTCCTGGTTTAACTAAACTTAGACCTGATTCTGCATATGATGCATTTGATCTTTTATACATGTCTTCCATTTCAGATGCATATTTTCTTTCTAATCTAATATATCTAAGTTTAGGTTTATCTAAAGATAAATCTACTAAAGCTTTTGTCATATGGTTATTAGCAGGAGAATGAATTTCTATGTGATTTATAGATCTCATATATGCTATATCTTCTGTTGGTTCATGAGCGGGTCCTGCTGGGGCATAACCTAAAGCAACTCCACAACCCAAAATGGTAATAGGATTTTCTCCCATAGCACATGAATAACGAATTTGTTCCCAACACCTACCTACCCATGATGCCATAAAATAAACATATACTTTTTTACCTGCTGATGATAATCCAGCAGCTACATTAATTGCATTTTGTTCTGAAATTCCTGCCGCTATAAATTGTTCAGGAAGTTCTTCTCTCCAGGCGTCCAATGATGGCGCCCCCATATCAACAGAAATAAGGATAATATCTTTATCTGTTTTTGCTTGTTCAAATAAGTTTGAAATAAATGTGTCTCTTTGTGTCATAATTTTTATTAATTAGATAATTCGTTTAAACCAGTAGTTATGTCTTCATTGCTTTTAGGAATAATAGTATGATATTGCCATTTTCCTTCCATGTAACTTACTCCTTTTCCTTTTATTGTATCTGCTATTATAGCAAGAGGTTTATTACCTTCTATATTTAAAACCTCTCTTAAAGCATCAAAATCATGCCCATCAACAGTATGAGTATTAAAACCAAAAGATGTAAATTTATCTGCTAAAGGTTCTAATGCAAGTAATTCTTCAGTGCTTCCTAAAATACCTAATTGGTTTCTATCTACTATTAATCTTATATTTGTTAAATTATGATGAGCAATAAACATCATAGTTTCCCAAACTGCTCCTTCATATAACTCAGCATCCCCTAATACAACATAAACATTAACATCTCTATCAGCCATAGCCACTCCCGTAGCATAACCTATACCATTACCTAAAGAACCTCCTACAAAATGACATCCAGGGATTGATTTATCTGAGTGTAAACGTAATATTCCTTCTGGAGTACAATATTTGTCTAATTCATCTTGTGGGTAATATCCTAAATCAGCTAAAATAGGATATATTACAGGTGAACCATGGGCTTTACTAAAGATAAGAATATCTTTTTCATGGTTAAATATTGTTTTATCATCATAGTAAAGAGAAGTTGCAATATCCACTGTACATAAACAACTAGCTAAGTGGCCATTTCCTGTTTGTGTTTTAAATTTAAATATCTTTTTTCTAACTTCTTGAGATTTAGAATGTAATTCTTTATTAGTCATAGTTTTTATTTTGTTTTTTTATAGTAAAATATCTTTAAATAGCCAAATAATTTTATAAATTTGTAAAATCTTTATTCTTATATTTTTTTATTAATTGATACCCTTTAATTAATTCTTGAATACCTTTTTCTAAAGTAAATTGAGGTTTCCACCCTTTGGATTCTAATTTTTCATTTGAGACCATATAATTTCTTTGATCAAAATCTTTTTTAAATTCATTTTCAATTATAGTTAAATCAGGAATATAAGTTTGTATAGTTTTAGATAATTGTAATTTACTCATATTAGCAGATGATAGCCCTACATTAAAGGCATTACCTTTACATTCTTGATAATTTTCAATCATGAATAAAAACGTATGAGCTATATCTCTAACATGAATATAATTACGAATAAAATGAGATTCAAATAATACTAATGTTTTATCAGTTAAAGCTTTATACACAAAATCATTTACCAATAAATCCATTCTCATTCTATATGATATACCAAATACTGTAGCTAATCTCATTGCTATTCCATTACCCGCATCCAATACTGCTTTTTCAGCATCACATTTAGTTTCAGCATAAAGAGATAAGGGTTTAAATGGACTTTCTTCTGTTATTATTTCTGTTGATGATCCATATTGGCTGTTAGTATTAGGAACCATGATCATTTGGTCTTTAGAGGCCCATTCTGATATATTTTTTACTTGTTTATAATTTACATCTATGGCTGTTGTTGGGTTTTCTGAACAGGCAGGCATACCTACAATAGCCGCTAAAGGTATTATTATATCATGAGTATCCACATAAGATTTTAATAGTTTTTTATCTCTTACATCCCCTAATATAAAATCAAAATTATCATTATAACTAAATGGAGCTAATGATGTTTGTTTGTATAAAAGATTATCTATAACTGTTACTTTATAACCTTTATTTAATAAAACTTCAGTTAATACAGAACCTAAATATCCTGCTCCTCCTGTGATTAGTACTTTTTTCATTTTTAAAATATTTTAATTTTTCCTAATAATATGTCTCTAAACATCATCCAATCTGATATTTTTGCTTTAACTGGATCTTTAAAAGCTGCTGGTTTGTTTTTTTCAAACATATAATGACCTGTCCACGCAAAAGGATATACTACAAAAGGTATAACTGGTATAAGATACCAATACCAATTATATAATACCCATATCGTAAATGATATTGTTGTTAATTGTCCTAAAAAATGTAATAATCTACATTTCTTATTTTTATGTAAACTCAAATAATATTTATAATATTCTTGTAAGTTTTTAGGTTGTTTTTTCATTTTATAAGTTATTTAATTTAATTATTTCTTTAAAAAAATTTGTTAATTTATTTTCTAATCTATCAGTTTTTACAACATTATAGTTATGTTCTATAGATTCTTTCATATTATTATAAGTTTCAGGAGTTAAAGAATTAATAATATCAATTAATTCATCAATAGTCTTAAATCTTATAATACCATTATCATCATATCCTAATTCTGATATATTAGGACAACCCCAATATATAGGAATAGTTTTTGTAGCAAATGCATCTGCTATTTTTTCAGTATACCAATTTGGTTGATTTACATTTTCTACTGCCACATGAAACATTGATTCTTGATAACATATTTGTTTAGCTTTCCAAATACTATCAGGACGGCCAACTCCTCCTGAATTATAATTATTTTGATCAAAATCCTCTAATGTATGATACCATTTTTTAGGTATTGTTATTTTATCTTTTATCTTATAAATTTCTTGTCTTAATTTATGTCCTTCAACTAAATTTTTAACCCCACTTAAAAAACTAACTTCAAGTCTTTTTGTATATTTTTTATTAAATTCATCTAAAAAGATATCAGATAATTCTCCAGCTAATCCATCAGCACAATGATGAAATAATATTGCATTAGGACATTTATCTAGTATTTCTTTATTCCATGTTAATATTCCACTAAACAATTGATAGTTTTGAAATACCCAATTATGCATACCAAAAAATTCATTAGGTTCATGTAACATAATAAAATTATAAGGATTCTCCTTAAGTTGATCTTGGTTTTTAGGTGGATGGTCGTAAAAGAAAGTTATAGGTTTATTTTTACAGACTTCTCTTATCCCATCATATGTTGGACTATCTTCAGATCTAAAATTACTATATATTTTAAAACTAGACATTAATTATATTTTTTTCAACTATTGTATTTATTCCTTTATTTACGTACTCATTAAATTTAGAATCAAATATCTGTCTTTGATTAGGAACATTATTTTTTATTATTAAATCTAAATAAGAACTTCTAAAATCTCTATCTTTTAAAGGTCCTGTTTGATAATCAAAAATGGTTTGACCTTTTAAAACATATTGTTGGAAATCTACTCCTTTACTTTTTATATAATCAGCTAAAACCATAGCATAAGTATCTTTAGCCCCATAACCCACCCAATCATCTTGTACTGCTGCTATTTCTTCATAAAAAGATTTGTTATGTAATTCAAACCAATTACAAAATTTAGCATTTTTGATTGGGTGTAATTCTATTTTTCCATTATTAGATATTTTAGAATTATGTCTAATATCAAATATATCTGTTTTATCCCAATCATCATAAGGTACTTTCATATACCTTTCATCAGTTAAAACATCCCATGTCCAGTCCCACATTTTATGTACTTGTGGGGTGATAATAAAATATTTATTTTTAATTAATTTAGCTGATTCTATTAACGAGTATAATAAAGTTTCACTAAAATACATATCTGGATTAATTTCTACATAATAATCAACATCCGTTTCTATACATTTTCTTTGTTGATCTATTATTCCATATTGTTTGTCACCTTCATATATAAAAGAATTATGATCATAATTTATTAATAATTTAGATAAATCCTTAAACTTTTGAATAAAAAATTCTTTAGGTAATTTACTTTCTTCCCAGTTAATTAAATAATCAGATAAGTTTAAAGTAGTATCTATTTTTACTTTATCTTTTTTATTTAAATAATAAGATGATTTTTTTAATTGAGTAAAAGTAAGTAAAGCATAATCTATTTCCCAAGGCATTATATGATATGTAATCTTAATAGTCATTATACTTTTAGTATTTCAGCTACTGTTTTTGCTTGTATTTTTTCTCCTTCTATAGTGAATACTCTTTTTAATCCTTCGTAATTTAGATATTCTTCTATAGTTTCTGCTACCTTATCTAATGTTATAATTTCCATTATCCCATAAGGTTCTATTTCTTTATTTTTAATTCTTTCTATTACTCCTTTACCTATAAACAAAGGAAATTTTAAAATAATAGAAGATTTATGATTAGATAAAAGATACGCTTCTGCTTGTTCTTTAAAATAAGTATAATGAGTACCTCTTGCTGAATTAGTAGATATAAATATTATTTTAGTTTTTGGATTACTTTTAGAAAATTCAACTAATTTTAAATATTCATCGCGTTGAGTTTCTTCAAATTCAGCTATATCACTTAACCAAGGCACTTTCCATGTGTGATAAATAGCTATATCAGCTAGGTGAGGAGCCCCTATATAATTTTTTAGTTTTTGATATAGTTTATCACCTAATTGTCCTCTACCATTTACTAATGTTACTACCATATAAAATTATTTTTATAATAATTGACTATACCAGGTAATGTTTGATTAAAAGTATACTTTGGTTTCCACCCTAAACTTCTTAATTTATCATCATTTAAAGCATATCTAACATCTTGACCTTTTCTAGAAAATTCAAAATCAACATAATCATTTAAATCTATATCTAAATTATTTAAATAGGTTGCTATAACTTTTTTTACTGTGTCTGCATTTGATTGTTCAAATCCACCTGCTATATTATATATTTCATTTTGAACATTTGATTCAATTATGGTCATAATAGCATCTGATGTGTCTTGGGCATGTAACCAATTTCTAAAAGGAGTACCATTATTATGTAAAGGAATTTTTTTACCTAATTTTAAACATTTAACAGTTTTAGGTATTAGTTTTTCTACATATTGACCTGCACCGTAATTATTAGTTGGTCTTACTATTACATAAGGTAAATTATAAGTTCTGGCCCAAGCTAAAATTAACTGATCTGCAGCTGCTTTAGTTGCTGAGTAAGGATTACTTGGTTTTAATATATCTGTTTCTAAATGTTCTCCTTCTGTTATATCACCATATACTTCATCAGTGCTAAAATGTAATAATATTGGTTTGTTTTTTCCTTCACCTCTATAATTTCTAATTAACTCAAGTAGATGATGTACACCATTAATGTTTGAATGTATAAAATCATCACTTTTAACTATACTATTACCAACATGTGTTTCAGCTGCTGTGTTTATAACATA
>MDSZ01032365.1_pt1 | contig 12577 bp, 13 predicted proteins | sample 811201 | NCBI WGS metagenome assembly MDSZ01 (sample SAMN05326647, study PRJNA326480) | marine metagenome | isolation source: seawater | place: Indian Ocean: North | collected 2010
AAAACTAAAAGGTAAAGGTGTCATTGACGAGAAATCTCTTAATGAAGCCTTAAGAGAGATTAGAGTTGCTCTTCTAGAGGCTGATGTTTCAATAGAAATCGCAAAAGAATTTATCGAAAAGATAAAAATTAAGGCTCTGGGTAAAGAAGTTATAAAAAGTGTCACGCCTGGACAAATGATTATCAAAATCGTCAACGATGAGTTGGTTGAGCTTCTTGGGTCTAGTAATATTGAAATTAATCTAAAAGCCAAGCCACCAATTGTAATGATGGTGGTAGGGCTTCAAGGATCAGGAAAAACAACCTCGACGGCAAAATTAGCTAAATGGCTTGAAAATAATAAGTCTAAAAAAGTTTTAATGGCCTCATTAGATATATACAGACCAGCAGCACAGGAACAATTATTATTACTTGGAAAAAATAATAAAATTTCTACTTTGGAGATACAAGAAAATAAAACACCAATACAAATTTCAAAAATTGCTCTAGAGAAGGCTAAATCTGAACATTTTGACATTTTACTTCTAGATAGTGCTGGTAGAAATCATGTTGATCAGAAAATGATGAAAGAAGTTGCAGATATATCATCTGAAATAAAATTAACGGAAACCTTTTTAGTAAGTGATTCAATGACTGGTCAAGATGCTGTTAATACAGCAAAGAGTTTTTCTGACAAACTTAACCTAACAGGAATGATACTGACCCGGATTGATGGTGATAGCAGAGGAGGAGCTGCTCTTTCAATGAGAGCTATTACGAAAAAGCCTATAAAGTTTCTTGGTGTAGGAGAAAAGATTGATGATTTTGAGGTTTTTCATCCAGATAGAATAGCTAGTAGAATTTTGGGAATGGGCGATGTAGTGACTTTGGTTGAAAAGGCTGCTGAACAATTTAATGAAGATGATGCAAAAAAATTACAAAATAAAATTCTCAAAGGACGTTTCTCTTTATCCGATTACTCTAAACAACTTGACCAACTAAACAATATGGGAGGAATTAAAGGCTTTATGAAATACCTTCCAGGACTTTCAAATATAAAAGAGAAAGTTGAAGAGTCTCTAGAAAATAATGAGATTTTTAAAATTCAAAAATCTATTATTAATTCTATGACACCGAAGGAAAAAAATTATCCAGATATTATTAAAGCATCGAGAAAAATTAGAATTTCTAAAGGTTCAGGTACATCAGTTCAGGAAATCAATAAATTACTCAAACAATTTAAAAAGATGAGCAAAATGATGAAAAAAGTAGGTAATAATAAAAAACTAGAAAGTCTGATGGGCTCAAATCAATTGAGTGATATGGATTCATTATTAAACAAAAATAAACTTTACTAATTTGAAAGGAGAAGCAAATGGGTGTTACTTTAAGATTATCAAGAGGCGGTTCTAAGAAAAGGCCCTTTTTTAGAATTGTTGCGGCTGACGTAAGAGCCCCGAGGGATGGTAAATATTTAGAAAGACTCGGAACCTACAATCCAATGAAAAAAAAAGATGACCCAGAGAGAGTCACAATGAATAAAGATAGAATCAAATACTGGTTATCAGTTGGGGCTAAACCCACAGATAGAGTTACGAAATTTTTATCTAATGAAAATTTGGCTAAGAAGCCTGAAATCCCCAAACAGACAAAAAAAGATAAGCCTAGGAAAAAAACACTTGAAAAATTAAAAGCAAAAGAGGAAAAATTAAAAGCAAACATAAATCAAGAAGAAAATAAAACTGATGTTACAGAAAATAAAACTGATGTTACAGAAAATAAAACTGATGTTACAGAAAATAAAACTGATGTTCAAAATCAAACTGACGCATCTAAAGTTGAAAAACCAGAACAAGATTTATCATCAGAATCACAATCTGAAAATAAAACAAACGCTGTTCATCAACAGGATACATCTAAAGAGACTAAAGTTTCGGAGCCTAATGAAAAATCAAGTTCATCTGAAATACCTGCAGTTACAAATAATGATGAAAGTTCTAAAACGCCAGAAAACACAGTTTCTTCATCTTCAAATGAAAAAGATTCTGCAATACAACAAACTCCGAGTGATCCTAAAGTCAAAGTTGATGAAAACCAAGAAGCTAAAATTTCATCAGATACAGAAGAAAACAAAGCTAAAGTTACAGAAGTACCCGATAATTCAACGGTTGTTAATAAAAATAAAAGCGTCTCTTCAGAATCTCAATCTAAGCAAGATGACATTAAAACAATATCTAATGAAGAAAAAAAAGAATGAAAATAAAAGATAACTTTTATGATAGTTGTTGCAAAATTTGGAAAAACCTTTGGATTTAAAGGTGAAATTATAGTTCAAAGCTTTTTCGAAAATAAATTTGATATTTTTAATTACAAAAACTTTTTTTTGGAAAACAAATCTAGAATTTCTCTCTCTATAAAAAAGTCTAATAAGAATATTTTAGGTCAGATTGAAAAAATAGAAACTATTGAGGAGGTAAAAAAGTATGTTGGCAAACTCATTTATATTGAAAAAAGTAGGCTTCCAAAACTAAAAAAAGGTCAATTTTATTTTAACGATTTAGAGAATATTAAAGTTTTGTTAAACAAAATACAATTCGGCTACGTTAAAAAAGTCAACAATCACGGGGCTGGAGATTATCTTGAGATAAAAACAAATAATAATGAAATATTAGTACCATTTAATAATCATCACGTACTTAAAGTTGATATGAAAAATAAAATTCTTCACTTAAACCCATTATATTATGAATTTTAAAATACTAACACTTTTTCCAAAAATGTTTCCTGGTCCATTGAATTTTTCAATATACAAAAAAGCATTGGAAAAAAAATTATTTAATTTAAATGTGACTGACATTAGAGATTTTAGTTCAGAAAAATCCAAAACTGTAGATGATGCTCCAGCTGGCGGAGGGCCAGGCATGGTTCTTAGAGCTGACATTGTTCAAAAAGCTCTTGATAATGTAAAATTGGGCTTAAAAAAAAATTATTGCTGTATTTATTTATCTCCTAGCGGAACTAAATTAACTCAAAAAAAAATTAAAAATATTTGTAAATTTAAAGACATTGTTATTATTTGTGGAAGATACGAGGGTATCGATCAAAGATTTATTGACTACAACTCAATTAATGAGTTATCAGTTGGTGATTATATTTTGTCAGGAGGAGAAACCGCTGCATTTATTTTAATTGATGCTTGCGTAAGATTGATTCCTGAAGTATTAGGTAATAGAGAAAGTTTACAATCTGAAAGTTTTGAAGATTACCTTCTTGAGTATCCTCATTACACAAGACCAGAAAACTGGAATGGCTTAAAGGTTCCTGATATCCTCAAGTCCGGTAATCATAAAAAAATTTCAGATTGGAGATTGAAAAAATCTATAGAAAAAACTAAAAAGGTAAGACCAGATTTATTTGAATTATATGAGAAAAAATTAAGGAAAGAAAAATGAATATATTAGATAATTATGAAAAAAATCATCTTAAAGAGTTATCTGAAGGAAAAGTTTTTCCAAAATTTAACGCCGGAGATACTTTAAAGGTTCATTTAAAAGTAAAAGAAGGCGAAAAAGAAAGGATTCAAATTTTTGAAGGTGTTTGTATTTCTAGAAAAAATGCAGGTATTAACTCATCATTTACTGTTAGAAAAATTTCCTATGGAGAGGGTATCGAAAGAGTTTTGCCTCTTTATTCTCCTCAAATTAATAAGATCGAGCTTGTAAAAAGTGGAGACGTTAGAAGATCAAAGCTTTACTACCTTAGAACAAGAAGTGGTAGATCTGCAAGGATATCCGAAAAAAATGTAGCTCAAAATACTCCAGACCTCCAAAAAAAAGAAGATAATCTTGTTGAAAAATCTTCTGAACTAATAATAGAAAAAAATAAGGCAAGTGATACTGGGGACAAACAAAAGGTTACTTTAAAAGAAAATAGTAATCCAGATATTAAAGAGGAAGAAAATAAAGAATTGACATCAAAAAATGAAGTAAAAACAGAAAATAAATAAAGTTTAAAACTGATTTTTGTTAAAACTATGAAACCTCAAACTATCTTTGACAAAATATGGAAAAGCCATCTTGTTGATATGCAAGAGGATGGTACAAGTTTATTATATATAGACAGACATTTGATACATGAAGTTACAAGTCCTCAAGCTTTTGAGGGGTTGCGAGATACAAAAAGAAAAGTTAGAAGACCTACAGCAACCTTTGCCGTGGCTGATCATAATGTTCCGACTTCTGATAGATCTAAAGGGATTGAAAATGAAGAAAGCAAAATACAGGTAGAAACATTAGAGAAAAATTGTAAGGAATTTGGAGTCACTTTATTTCCTTTACTAGACAAAAGACAAGGCATTGTTCATATAGTTGGCCCAGAACAAGGCATAACTCAGCCAGGAATGACAATTGTTTGTGGGGACAGTCATACTGCTACTCATGGAGCTTTTGGTGCACTTGCATTTGGTATTGGAACTAGTGAAGTCGAACATGTACTTGCCACACAAACCTTAATCCAAAAGCCAGCAAAAAATATGAGAATCTCAATCAAAGGGACTACAAGCCCAAGTGTAACCTCTAAAGATATTATTTTAAAGATTATAGGTCAGATTGGAACAGCAGGTGGAACAGGATACGTTATTGAATATTCGGGAGATGCTATATCTAATTTGAGTATGGAAGGAAGAATGACAATCTGCAATATGAGTATTGAGGGTGGAGCTAGAGCTGGTTTAATTAGTCCTGATCAAAAAACTTTTGATTACATCAAAGGAAGACCATATGCTCCAAAGGGTGAAAATTGGAAAAAGGCTTTAGAGTTTTGGAAAAATTTACCATCCGATAAAAATTCTTCTTACGATAAAGAAGTGATAATAAAGGCTAGTTCTATTGAACCCCAAGTGACATGGGGAACAAGCCCTCAAGATGTTGCTTCGATAAATGGCAAAATTCCAGATCCAAAGAATATTAGTGATTTAAATAGAAGAAAAGCCGTAACAAGATCTCTTGACTATATGGGGTTAGAACCTAATCAAAAAATAAAAGATATTTCAATTGACAGAGTTTTTATAGGATCTTGTACAAATGGGAGAATTGAGGATTTAAGAGAGGTGGCTAACGTTGTTAAAGGTAGGAGAGTTTCCGTAGATGCTATGATTGTTCCTGGCTCTGGTTTAGTAAAACAGCAAGCAGAAAAAGAAGGTTTAGACAAAATTTTAATCGAAGCTGGTTTTGACTGGCGTGAACCAGGTTGCTCAATGTGTTTAGCAATGAATCCTGATCAACTAAAGCCAAAAGAAAGATGTGCTTCTACATCTAATAGAAACTTTGAAGGAAGACAAGGAAGAGAAGGAAGAACTCATCTTGTTAGTCCAGCTGTAGCCGCAGCAACTGCAGTTAGAGGCAAATTGAGTTTAGTTGAGGACTTGTAAATGGAGAAGTTTAAGAAGGTAATTGGTGTTGCCGCACCTCTTCCAATGATCAATGTTGACACAGATATGATTATCCCCAAACAATTTTTAAAGACAATAAAAAGGTCTGGACTAGGCAAAAGCTTATTTTATGAACTCAGATATGATTCAAATGGAAACTTAAAAAATGATTTTGTATTAAATTGGGAACCATACAGTAAAGCTTCAATTTTAGTTGCTGGAGAAAACTTTGGTTGTGGTAGCAGTAGAGAACACGCACCATGGTCATTGTTGGATTTTGGTTTTAAGTGTATAATTGCTCCGTCATTTGCAGATATATTCTTCAACAATTGTTTTAAAAATGGAATACTACCTATTAAACTTAATCAAGATAAGGTTGATTATTTAATGAACCAAGCGGAAATGAAAAAAATTTTCACTGTAGATCTAAAAAATCAAATAGTTTTTAGCAATCAAGAAAATTTAATTAGATTTGAAGTCGATCAATTCAGAAAAAAATGCTTACTTGAGGGATTGGATGACATTGGATTAACTTTAAAAAAAACTGAACAAATAAATCAATTTGAAACTGACTATAAAAAAGTTAGACCATGGGTAATTGAATGAAAAAAAAAATCTTTTTATTACCAGGAGATGGAATTGGTAAAGAAATTTCAATCCAAGCAAAAAAAATTTTAAGCTGGATTGATTCAAAAACTAAGTTTGAATTTGAACTTTCAGAGGATTACGTTGGTGGAGCAGCAATTGATAAATATGGAACACCTCTTTCAGATAAAACTTTAAAAGAACTAAGAAAATCTGACGCAATTATACTTGGCGCAGTTGGAGGACCAAAGTGGGAAGAACTTTCATTTGATTTAAGGCCTGAACGAGGTCTGCTTAAAATTAGAAAAGAGTTAGATTTATTTGCTAATTTTCGACCCGCAATTGTTTTTAATTCACTCGTTAATTCATCTACTCTAAAAAAAGAAGTAATAGAGGGTTTAGATATTTTAATAATCAGAGAATTAACTAGTGGGATTTATTTTGGAGAACCTAGAGGAATTGAAATTGTAAATAATGAAATAACTAAAGGATTCAATACTTTAGTTTATTACTCAAATGAAATTATGAGAATTGCAGATGTAGCTTTTCAAACTGCAAACTCTAGAAAGAAAAAACTATGTTCTGTTGATAAGGCAAATGTTCTTGAATCTACAGAATTATGGAGAAATATAGTTTCAGATCTATCAAAAAAATATCCAGAGGTTGAATTAACTCATATGTATGTAGATAATGCATCAATGCAACTTGTTAGAAATCCAAAACAATTTGACGTTATAGTTACTACAAATATGTTTGGAGATATACTTTCAGATTGTGCATCCATGTTAACTGGATCATTAGGCATGTTACCTTCCGCCTCAATTGGCATTAAGAATGGAAAAAAGTCAGCAATGTATGAACCTGTTCATGGATCTGCTCCAGATATATCAGGAAAAAATATAGCTAATCCACTTGCAATGATTTTAAGCATTTCAATGATGATGGATTATTCTTTTTCAGAAAAAAAAATTTCAAAAGTAATTTTTAATGCTGTTAATTCTATTCTTGAAAAAGGTTATAGAACTGTTGATATATTAGATGAAAAATCAAAAAAAGTATCAACTGACGAGATGGGTGACCTAGTTATAGGGGAATTAAATAATGGGTAAATTTAATGTTGCGGTTGTTGGTGCAACTGGAAATGTTGGTAGAGAAATTCTGAATATAATTGATTCTAGAAATTTTCCAGTAAAAAGTTTAAGTGCAGTTGCCTCTGCAAAGTCTGAAGGACAAAAAATAGTTTACGGAAATGATAAAGAAATTGAGGTGCAAAGTTTAGAATCTTTCGATTTTAAAGACATTGATATTGTTTTATCATCACCTGGTTCAAAAGTATCTTCCAAATTTGTTCCAATAGCAACAAAGTCTGGAGCCTTTGTCATTGACAATACTTCATATTTTAGAATGAAAAAAGATGTTCCTTTAATAGTGCCTGAAGTTAATCCTGAAGATATTAATCTTGCCAAAAAAAAAATAATTTCTAATCCAAACTGTTCAACAATTCAAATGGTTGTTGCCTTAAAACCAATTCACGATTTATTTAAAATAAAAAAGATAATCGTAGCTACCTATCAATCAACTTCCGGTGCAGGAAAAAGTGCTATGGACGAATTATTTCATCAAACTTTAGATGTTTACAAAAATAAGCCTTTAAAGTCTAAAATCTTCACAAAAAGAATCGCATTTAACTTAATTCCTCACATTGATGAATTTCTAGAAAGTTCTTTCACAAAAGAAGAAAATAAAATGATTGAGGAAACTAATAAAATCTTTAAAGAGAATTTTGATATTTTTGCAACGTGTGTGAGAGTTCCAGTTTTTGTAGGTCATGGAGAGGCTGTATATTTGGAAACAGAAAAAAGTATCAATTTAAAGAAAATAACTGAGAAATTTAAAGACTTTAATGGTTTGAGTTTAGTGGATAAGCCAATTGATGGAGGGTATGTAACACCAGATGAGTCAGCAGGGGAGGATGATGTATTTGTTAGCAGACTCAGAATGGGATTAAGTAGTAAAAAATCTCTTGGACTTTGGATAGTTGCTGATAATCTTAGAAAAGGCGCAGCTCTTAATACTGTACAAATCGCTGAATTATTAATTAAAAAATTAAAAAAAAGATGAAAAATTTTAAAAGTAGATATTTTGAAGATTATAAAATTAACGATGAAATAAATCATAGTGTGCCTCGAACTATTACCGACGGAGATGTTGCAGTTTATTTGGCAACAACTGGAAGTCGTTTTGCTATAAATTATTCTAAAAATTTTTGCAAAGATTTAGGGTTTAAAAATGTTCCAGTTGATGACATCTTATTATTTCATCTTGTTTTCGGAAGAACAGTTCCAGATTTATCATTGAACGCAATTGCTAATCTTGGTTATGCGGGTGTGAAATTTCATAAAAACGCTTATGTAGGAGATACTCTTACTGCAAAATCTAAAATTATTGGATTAAAACAAAACTCTAATGGAAAAACTGGAACTGTTTATGTTGAATCAATAGGAACAAATCAAAACGGCGAAACAGTTATTACCTATTACAGATGGCTGATGATGAGAAAAAAAAAAAATGGTATGATATCTAATTTTAAAGATTTAATTCCTGATCTACCAAAAAAAGTAGAAAGTAAAGATTTTTTATTACCAGAAAATTTAAACCTAGATAAATGGTCAGAGGAAATTACTGGTAGTCCATTTTTTTTTAATCACTACGATGTTGGTGAAGAAATTCATCATTTGGATGGTCAAACCATTGAAGAAGCTGAACATCAATTAGCTACTAGATTGTATCAAAACAATGCAAGGGTACATTTTAATCAACATATAGAAAAAGACGGGAGATTTGGTAAAAGAATTATATACGGAGGATATATAATATCTCTTGCTAGAGCTATAAGTTGTAATGGGTTAGCAAATGCATTTAAAATTTCAGCAATACACTCTGGAAAACATTCTTCACCAACCTTTGCTGGTGATACAATATATGCTTGGTCAAAAATTCAAGATAAGGAAAAAATTAATGAAAAATTAGGTGCTTTATCTGTAAGAACTCTAGCCTCAAAAAATAATTCAGATATGTGTTTTCCAGATAGTGAAAAATTAACTGAGAATATAGTACTGGATATTGAGTATTCTGTTCTAATTCCAATTTTATAAAAATGAAAAAAAAAGATTTACCTACCTCCCCACATTTACAGATTTATAAACCACAGATTACATCTATGCTTTCTATTGCTCATAGAATTTCAGGATTTTGTCTGAATATTGTTATAATTTTCTTTTCTTTTTGGATAATATCATTGGCTTTAGGTGAAAAGGCATATAATTATTTGATTAATGTAATGTTATCTGTTCCAACAAAGATAGTGATTCTTTTGTCTATACTTGGTTTTTGTTATCATTTTTTAAATGGCCTGCGGCATATGATGTGGGACTTCGGTTTTTTATTGGATCTTAAGGTCTCAACCATTTCAGGATATTTAATTTTAATTTTTTCAATTATGTTAACAATTTTCTTGATTTTAAAAATTGGAGTTTTCTAATGAAACATAATCATTCAATAGAATGGCTTCTTCAAAAATTCTTTGCATTAGCTTTTTTATTTATTTTAGTTACAATTATTTATTTTCTTAAAGACGTTGATCTTAAGAATTATGAATCAACAATACTTTGGTTTAAAAATTTCTGGAATTCGTTTTTAATTTTAATTCTTTTTTTCTGTATCATATTTCACTCAAATATTGGTTTAACTTCTATAATTGATGATTATCTTCATAGTGTAAGAGTAAAAAAAATGGCTATTGTTTTTAAAAATTTTGTTTTTGTTACAATATTATTCAGTGTTACCTTAAGTATTGGATCAATAGTTTTTTAAAATGAATAATGATATAAAAATTTTAGATTACGATGTAGTTGTTGTGGGAGCTGGAGGTTCAGGTCTTAGAGCCGTCATGGGTTGTGCATCCTCTAAACTTAAAACGGCATGCGTAAGCAAGGTTTTTCCAACGCGAAGTCACACAGTTGCTGCTCAGGGAGGTATAAGTGCAGCTCTTGGAAATATGGGAGAGGATGATTGGAAATGGCATATGTATGATACAGTTAAAGGATCTGACTGGTTAGGAGATCAAGATGCTATTGCTTTCATGTGCAAAGAAGCACCGTCAGCCGTAATTGAACTTGAACATTTTGGAGTACCATTTTCTCGAACTGAAAAAGGCAAAATATACCAGAGACCATTTGGGGGGATGACAACTCACTTTGGTGAAGGAATAGCACAAAGAACTTGTGCAGCAGCCGATAGAACAGGACACGCAATGCTTCATACGTTGTATCAACAATCAATATCTAATGATGCAAGTTTTTATATTGAACATTTTGTACTTGATTTGATATTAAACGAAAAAAAAGAATGCTGTGGTGTACTTACTATGAATTTGCACGACGGTAAGTTTTATGTTTTTTCAGCAAAAATGGTGATTTTAGCAACTGGAGGGTATGGAAGAGCTTATTTTTCTTGCACATCCGCACATACTTGTACTGGTGACGGAGGGGGTATGGTTTTAAGAGCAGGATTCCCGTTACAAGATATGGAGTTTACTCAATTTCATCCTACCGGTATTTACGGTGTTGGAGTTCTAATTACTGAAGGCGCAAGAGGTGAAGGTGGATATTTAACGAATAATAAAGGTGAAAGGTTTATGGAAAGATATGCTCCTAATGCAAAAGATCTTGCAAGTAGAGATGTGGTTTCTAGATCAATGACAAAAGAAATTATGGAGGGTAGAGGATGTGGTAAAAAAAAGGATCATATTCATTTAAATTTGCAGCATCTTGATAACAAAATTTTAGAGGAAAAACTACCTGGCATTACTGAATCTGCTAGAATATTTGCCGGAGTTGATGTCAGAAAAAAACCTATTCCAGTTCAACCAACTGTTCACTATAATATGGGAGGTATTCCCACGAATGTTTACGGAGAGGTGATTGATCTTGATTCAAAAGGAAAAGACAAAACTATTCCCGGACTAATGTCAATCGGTGAAGCAGCTTGTGTTTCTGTTCATGGGGCTAATAGACTGGGTTCAAATTCATTACTCGATTTAGTTGTTTTTGGTAAATCAGCAGCTAACAGATGTAAAGAAATTATAAAGTCTAATTCTCGAAATAAGCCCATTAAAAATTCCTTTTTTAGGCCTCTAATTGATAGATTTGAAAAAATTAAGATGAGTAAAGGTAAATATTCTATATCTAAAATTCGCCTGGAGATGCAACATACAATGCAAAATTATTGTCCTGTATATAGATCAGAAAAAGTTATGAGAGATGGAGAAAAGAAGTTGATTGAATTACTCAAACAATTCGAAGATATAAAAATTAATGATAAAACAAATGTCTGGAATACAGAAATAATTGAGGCGTTAGAACTTCAAAACCTCCTTTTACAATCAATTGTTAGCATTAGATCAGCTTTGGATAGAAAAGAAAGTAGAGGTGCACATTCGCGAGTTGATTATAAAGAAAGAAATGACAAGCTATGGATGAAACATAGTTTACTTTGGGTTGATTCAAAAGGAAAATCAAAAATTAAGTATAGGCAAGTAAATCTAAAAACAAGATCAAAAGAAATAAAAACTATTGAACCTAAAGCAAGAGTTTATTAATTTAATATAATGGCTGAATTAACTTTACCAAAAAATTCCTTGGTACAAGATGGTAAAACCTTCGGAAAACCAGGTAAAAACAAAGTTCTCTTTAAAATTTATAGATGGAATAGAGAGTCTAATGAAAATCCTCGCATGGATAATTACTATATAGACAAAAAGAAAATGGGCCCCATGGTTTTAGATGCACTTATGTATATTAAAAATGAAGTTGACTCTTCATTAACTTTCAGAAGATCCTGTCGTGAAGGTATATGTGGCTCATGTTCTATGAATGTTAATGGCACCAATACATTAGCTTGTTTAAGGCCTCTAGACTCTTTAAAGGTTAATATTTATCCACTACCTCATATGAAAGTATTAAAAGATTTAGTACCTGATTTGACCGAGTTTTATGAACAGTACAAATCAATTAAACCATGGATTGTAAATAAAAAAATGAATGGAAAGGAAAACCTGCAATCTCCTCAAGATAGAAAAAAACTTGATGGTTTATATGAGTGTGTTTTGTGTGCATGCTGCTCGACATCTTGTCCAAGTTATTGGTGGAATAGTGAAAAATTTTTGGGTCCAGCTATACTTCTTCAAGCATATAGATTTATAATTGATAGCAGAGATAAAAATAAAAAAAAGAGACTAAATGAACTCAAAGATAAATTTAAGCTTTACAGATGTCATACAATAATGAATTGTACAAAGACTTGCCCAAAAAACCTTAATCCAGCTAAAGCAATAGCTGAAATTAAAAAGTTACAAATATCATCTTAAATTTTGAAAAAAATAAGTATCAAAATTCTGGATTATCTTATAAATGAAAATAATTTAAAACCTAACATTTGTCAGGTAAAGGCCGTTAAAAAAATAGAAAAACTTTTATCTTTTTATAGATTTAACCCATTAAGATTCTTATCTAATAAAATACTAGGT
>MDSZ01127667.1_pt1 | contig 12577 bp, 6 predicted proteins | sample 811201 | NCBI WGS metagenome assembly MDSZ01 (sample SAMN05326647, study PRJNA326480) | marine metagenome | isolation source: seawater | place: Indian Ocean: North | collected 2010
ACTGCACCCATCCGAGCATGAGATATGTGTCCGCCATCAGCAGTGGACACGGCTGTTATTTTATCGCCTGGTTTTGCTAGGGCTTTCAACGCTGCGATGTTGGAAACAGTTCCAGAAATAGATTGGATATTAGCAAAATTTGCATTGAATACTTTTTTTGCTAAATCTATTCCAATACTCTCAATTGTGTCAAAGTCATCGCATCCTTGATAGTACCTCTTGCCGGGCAGACCCTCAGCATACCTGCCATGTAAATCACTGCATACTACCTTTTGCACCATTGGTGACACGATATTTTCGGACGCGATCATACCTAAGCCATCTCTATAGAGATTGCCGCTCGCTTTGGTTGCTTCAATCACAGCATTTGCTTTAGAGATATTCTCATCACTCGGTTTCCACGCGCCCGGTATATTCGCCATGTCTGCTGCTTGCCGATTCGGTCTTTGAACAAATTGCTTAACCTTGGGTCTATTTTCTTCTGCCTAGTTTCCTACGTTTAGTATCTCTTATCTGAGATTTAGGTTCGAATTTTGGCTTGGAGGAATTTCTTTCCGAAACACGAGTATTTGTTGGTATACCACGCTTTTCCAAGTCTAAAGTATGAACTGGTCGTGATCTACTCGGCACTAGACCTGTTGGTCGTGCACCTATTCCTTGTTTGCGGTCGATGTAACTAGGTCTACCACGATATGCAACTTTACCAACTAATCTCTCCAATGCTGGAATTTCAGCGCCGTCCTCCTTGGGACGCTTCAGCCACCACCCCTCTCCCAGAGGTTTTAGCCTTGGTGGTCGCGCTTTATGCATTTTTACGCTACGGCGCTTTAGCCTTGATTTTATTGCTTTGTCTGAGTCCTTTGGTAGGTGTTCAGTCAACCAACCAGGCATACCTATGTCCAGGATTACCCCGTTTACTGATACCAATATGCCCGAAAGTAACAGATGTGTACCGACAGGTATGTTGCTTTTGTCTGGAGATACTTTGTGACGTTTCATTCGTTTTGCATATGCAACCATGGCTTTCTGGTCTCTGTGACGGATTAATTTACGCTGTTGACGCAATACTCGCCGGCTAGTAGAGTGAGCCAACAGTAGTAAAGAAACCCCTACGAGGCCTTCCATTTGGCCATACTCAGTGTAAAGAAAAATGCCCGATAACAAAAATAGTGGTATGAGTATGAAGAAATTGAATATTACAGACAGGCGCCCACTCTGGTATTTCGGCGTCATCTGCTTGCGTGTTGCTTCATGGGCCGCAATTAACAAATTAGCATTGATTGCTTCATCCATACCACCTTTGACACCTAAGGCTGCTACAGAGTTACACGGTGCTTGGTTAATCCATTTATTCATAGCTTTTCCTTCACCTTTCACAAGGGCTACTTCAAATTCTTCAGCGTCTACGGGTACTCCTATAATCGCAGATAATGCTAGAACTCTTGGATCGTTCTTGTCACTCTTGATTAGCTCCTCAAGTATAGATTTTGCACTGTGCCAGTCCCCTTTATCGACCAAACAAAGCGCCGCAGCAATCCTTGGCCTAACACCTGTAGGGTCAACTCTAACCAACTTCAAAGCCAAATCTAGTGCATCATCGTGCATTCTCTGAGCTCTTAGTAGGGAAATCATCGATAATTTTGCAACGCGTGAAAGTCTGTCTTTGCCAAGAAAATCAGTACTAGGTTTGGGGTTCCAACCTCTTATCATTTGAATTTGATGTTGCAGATTATTTATGCAACTATTATTCATCCAATCCCAGAAATCATCTTCTGTTACATTGCCAGTAAATGGATCTAACCACTCACAAACAAACGCTAACAATTCTGGCTCGTCATATCCCTCAGGCTGCTCCAGACCCATCAATGCGTCTCTAGCAGCGTCTAGCCTGCGTGATGCAATATGCCCAGTAGCTACTATCATTCTTGCAACATCATCGTCTCCACCAGCTTGAGCCAGTACTTTTCTAGCTTCCTCAATAGCAGAAGGCCACAATCCTCTAATTGCTAACTCCCACATCCGAGCTCGGGCTTTTTCAAATCTAATAACAGAAGGGTCACCATCGAGTGATCGTCGTTGAAATCTGATTAATGTGTCTAAATCCTCAACTAAAGCAGCCTCGTCAACTAAAGTTCTCATCCAGTCACCACCAGCTAATCTTACAGCACCTTCTCTCCTTTCATCAGGGTTAAGATCGAATCTCAGACTCCTCAATGTTCCAAACCTAATAATCGAAACTAACCATGTCAGTAAGAATATCAGTTGACCTACGGCAATAAACATCCATGTAGCCAACAATCGCATTCCCTCATCAAAGCCGTATTTATCCTCAAGAGTATCGGTAAACGGCATAAGATCTCCAAATTCTTTGTAACAAACCAATAGTAATAACAAAACAGTATAACCAGAAAATCCTGCAAAAGCAAATTTTAGTTGGCGTGTTTGCGCCTCGACCTCAGTTCTAATATCTCTCGGACTATCGATGATTACTCCAAAAACTCCACCGAAACTTTGTCCGCCAAGCATCAAGTTTCGAGTCAACTCAAAAATAAACGCTAAACCGACAATTGCAATATTAAGAGATAGGTACAATGATAAGAATTGTGGAAGGCTTTTAATGAATTCCCAATGAAATAGTATCTCAGATATTAGATCTATTCGAACATATATCGAGTGACCAATTATTCCACCATAATTTAGCACCTCAGAGTAATTATCAGGGGAGAGAATCAACACATAAACTACTGTGACAATTCCATTTAGCGCAGTGATTGGCATGGTTAGTAGGAAGATAACTAACATAAGTGAAAATAACCTGTTAAAGAATCTGGGTTTGTCAGGGTCAATTGGGTTTTTTCGCCCATTCGATGTTCGCCACTTCCCAATCAGTAACATATTCCATGATGCACCCATTATCCTGCCGTAGGCAAATATTGTTGGAGACATAAACACAAGCATGGCCAACGCTAGCCAAAATGGCTCTATGACTCCCGTCGCAGATTCTTGCAATCCATACATCAGAGATGCTATAGTAATTCCAAAGATGATGAAAAGTGTCAGTGTCCTACGAAAAAATCCCATCACAGCATTAGTATTAGATGGCCTTTGATTGCGAGATAGTTGTGCATTCATGGTCTCCCAAGGAGAAATAAGAATCGGTATTCCAACAAGTAAACCGATGATATACAACGAGGGAGTGTAGAAGAAATCTGGATCAAATAAGAATTCTCCAATAAGAATTAGCACGCCAGTCATTCCCATCATATACAATCCTAAACCATATCCTACCGAACCCTCTGACAATAAGTCTCTGGCATCATCTAGGTCTCTAGTAACTCGATGCACTTCGTACAAGTCATCGTCTATCTCGAATGCTACCTGTAAATTTGCCAGCTGTATTGGAATAAAAAATTTCCACATTAAACCAGCAATAATGAGGGCGCATCCCAGAGGATATAGATAACTTATGTCAAATGAATTTGCTTCAGCACCCTCTGCACTAGCAAAATCAAGAGTAAAAGAAATCGACAGGAGAATGATAGCCAACAATGCTACCAATCTAGTCCTTTGCATGAATAAGCCAATGAAACTATACACATCAATACTTTGGTAATTAATTGCGATGACGAGTTAAAAATCGATCGATGCGATCGAATGCCTCATTGAGAATATCAGTGTTTGGGAGGTATACCAGACGGAAGTGACCGACGCCCAGGTCTGCAGAAAAACCGCTCCCATGGACAACTAAAACATGTTCCTCATGTAATAATTGGAGAACAAATTCTTTGTCATTGTTCTGCCACTTTTCATCCGTTAATTTCACAAACATGTAAAATGCACCTCCCGAAGATTGAACTTCTAGTCCTTCAATTTCTTGTATCCTTTGGATACAAAGGTTTCTTTGTCGCATGATTTTGTCAGAATAAGATTTCATCCACGAGCGGTCCGAGTCTAAGCCAGCAAGGTATCCTAATTGTGCTGGTGTTGATGCACAGAGCCTCGATCTAAGTAGCCGCTCGATACCATCTCTAATTAATTCTAACCGGCCCTTTGGATCATGTATGCCTAAGTAACCAATGCGCCATCCTGGTGCGTAGTAAACCTTTGAGACTCCATTTAAGACAAAAACTGGAACATCCGGGGAAAGACTCGCTATACTTCGATGCTCACCGGTAAAATCTAGTCCATCGTATATCTCATCAGCGATAATGATGCAATTGGGCCATTTTCGTGCAATTGCTAGAATCCGGAAAATTTCATCCTTACCGACAACGGCACCACATGGATTATTCGGATTTATAAGCACTAACAATTTTACATCCTCGCTCATCTTTGATTCTATATCATCAAAATCCAAGCACCATTCCTGATCCGGCTTAAGCATATATTCGAGGGTTTTTGCACCAAACATTTGTGGGTAGGCAAGATAAGGTGGGTAATGAGGACCCGGCGCTAAAACAACATCACCGACCTCTAATGTGGCAGCAAATATGACCTGTAATGCCTCAGTTACACCATGACAGACATAGATGTCGTCTTGTCTTGCTGGCCAGCCTTTTCTTCGCTCATCCTGTGCGATTGATGCTCGTAATTCCGGGAGACCATATGATGGAGAATATCCATTATTGCCAGATTTTAGTGCGTCTACGTAAGCATCAACCATATGCTTTGGCGTTGGCAAACCTGGGTAAGCTATTGGATCTCCAATATTTAATTTGATAATTTCGTGTCCCTCAGACTCTAATTTCGTGGCTGGTACTACGACATCTCTAATGGCATATTCTATACTCGCTGCACGCTTGGATACCGGTATTTGTTCTCTTGCCATTGAATCAACTCAAATCACTCAACGACAAACCTGCCATCCTCAACACTGCAGCAAAATGCTCTTTTTCAACTGGCTGGACTGACAACCTCTGACCCTTGCGTGTAAGAGCCATACCATCACACTCTGGATTGTTCTTGATGTCTTCTAGAGGAATCATTTCATCCAATTTCATAACTGGTTCGATATCAACCATAATCCACCGTGGGTTATCTGGGGTTGCTTTTGGGTCGAAATATTTTGATTTTGGATCTTGGGCAGTAAAGTCTGGGTAACCTTCTTTGGAGATTTTTGCGATTCCAGCGACATGGGGAGGTTTGAAATTTGAGTGATAGTAAAGGACAAAATCTCCTTTCTTCATATCATCTCTCATGATATTTCTAGCCTGATAATTGCGAACGCCGTCCCAATGTGTCCAACCGTCGGCAACCAATTGTTCATACGGGTAAACGTGTGGTTCAGATTTCATTAGCCAGTATGCGACCATGGTATATCCAATCGTTCCCGCTCTTTTGAGATTTGTATTACCAAGCGTCTTTTACTTCACCAGTTATAACTGCATCTAATACATCAACGTCGGCTTTTTTATCAACAATTAGTCCTAACTTTCTAGCCATAACGTTAGACTCACTGCCCGCGGAAATTCCCATTTTTTCCAACGTTACAAAAATTGCTGGAAGCAAAATCAGAGCACTGGCTGCTGCGACCCAGAGCAGGATTAAAATTACTGTGATAAACGGTTTTATTTCGGGTATTGGAATTTGGTATGCCGTAATCATGCCCAAAGATGTAACCACGGCTGCTTCGAAAAGGGACATTCCAGTACCAATTGCTGCGCTCTTGATGGCATTAATACCACCACCTAACTCTCTTATTCGGTTAGATATATGAATTGAAAAATCAACTCCAACCCCTACTAAGATTGAACCAATCATTACCGTAACAAGCGATAATGTGACATTCATTTGCCACATTACCAACCATTGGAGTGCTACTGTTGCAATAACAGGTGAAGTAGTCCAGAAAGAATACTGAATATCTCTAAAGACGATTGCTAAGACAATAAGAGTCAGGATAATAGCAAATGCCAGTGAAGTATATTGAGACCCAACAATCAACTGGTTTACCTCAATCGCCGTCGCTGCTACACCGGTAAGATGCTCTGCTCGGCCGCTATCTACAGAACGGAACGAATCTGCGTGTTGATTAACCGCTTCAACGCTTTTAGCCGTATCGGCAACCGGGATAAATGGCATATCCACATAAATTAGTGTGCGGTCAAAATCGCTGTTGATGAAAATCTCTCTAGTTTCGTCGGTTATTGAAGCATAAAATACATTCAACAAGAATATCTGAGATTGCTTAGTGCCAGGAAGCCCAAAGTTATCAGGCTGTATGAGCAAATCCCAAAACGATGCGTCGGCAGTTATTTCATTGTTGAGCAATACTTCTGCAGTTTCCTTTATGTCGTCAGGTAATGGAGTTACATTAACAAATTCATATAGTTGAGCGCCCGAAACTGTGGGGGCAATTCCCGTTGATTTCATCAAGAAAACTATCGACACTGCTGATGTGTTTTCAACAGTATTTAGTTTACTTTCGAGCTGATCTATCCGTTTCAGATTTTCCGCCGGATCATCATTACCAGTATCTTGATCGTTGGTATCACCGGTAACATTGGCATGAATCAGAATCATACCAATTTGACCAGCATTGAAATCGCTGCTATATTGTTTCATCTTGATAACTGGGTCTTCACCCTCAGGCGCCATTCCCAACAAATCAATATTCTCTTCTACATTACTTTGTCCAAGGGTAGCGGAGAGGAGAATCAACATCAAGAAAAATCCAATTATTGCTCGGTTGTATTTCACCGGTGCATCAACGAGACGGTCAAATGCTTTCAACGGCGGGGGTTTTGGTTTACGTAAATCTAGTAGTAACGTAAGATTAGGGACCATAAACATAGTGAGGATATAAACAATAACAATGCCTCCAGACAAGGCAATACCCACAGTTTGTATCGGTGCCATGGGCGTGAACACTAGCGAAATAAAACCAATAACGGTAGTTACTGCAGATAGAAATACTGCTTTACCGGTTGAAGAAAGAGATGCTTTCATTTTCTCAGATTTGGTACCTCCCTCTTCAGCGTACCGGTTAGTAATATGGAGGCCATAAGAAACACCTAATGCCAGTAGAATAGGTCCAACAATAATTACTGTCATAGTCACCTCATAATTCGTCCATCCAATTAGTCCAAGTGTCCAAAAGACTGCACACAATGTAGGCAAACCGGCGATGATAACCACCTTTATTCCTTGAATTGGCCTAATTCCAGTAATACCTGTCTGCAATAAGTCTGAGTGAAATATAAACAGCCCTAGAGCGACCAATACTACTGCAGTCGGGAAAATTTCCCAGAATAACTTGAAGGAGAATTCTGTTACCGCGTTGGTAATAGGTACTGGTCCGGTTAATGTCATGGTGAGATTTAGGCTTTCCCAAGTACAAACTCCTGTTTCTGGATCTGGGACGCCATCATTGTTAACATCATCACAATATCTCTCTTCTTTGCTAAATTGATCGAGTTGTGCTTGGGTTTTAGCTATTAAATCCTTGGCTTCAACCTGATCTGAGACGGCGACCGCCATAATAGCTCTATCAAGTAAACCATCTGGCCCACCACATTTGCGTTCACCTGTAGTGCATACATCACGGGCTAGTTTGTCCAATCCTGGTGTCGGAGTACCATCATCTTCATACATCTCAGCAATGACTAAATCGATGGTTGGTTGACTAGGAATCTCATATGAGCCACCAAATTGATCATCGGTTTGTGCAATTAAGTCGTTGAGGGCTTCGGCAGCTTGGGCGCTGGCGCATTCCTCTTGGCCTGCAGCACAACCTAGTTGACCCAATTCATTGATGAACGCCTCTCTTACTCTGGGAGCACTTGAATTGACTTCCTTCAAAACTGTGGACAGGGAAAGGATGTAAATCACATCGTCATTGATTGAATCAGAGAGGTAAGGGTTTAGTTGATTTTCTACATAACTCATCTCTTGCAATATGCGTTGGTCAGTTATGTTTCTAGTTCCTGACTCAACATAAATAATCATAACATTTGTTGACCAATCGTCTTCAACTAGTTTTATCAATTCAGCAACTTGACTTCCCTCTGGCAGGTATACCTCAAGATCCCCATTTACATTCAATGCTGGCTCATTGGGGTCATCATCAAATCTGGTATCGTCCAGAAAACCAGACTGCGAAACAAAGAAGGCTGTTAGCAATAAAAATATCACAAGGACTGCAACAGGATATTTCGTTATCGCTCCCGTTGCGCCATGCTTTTGCCATTCCCTTTTGAAGCGATCTGGTGCTTCAAGAACAGCATCAATCGCTGATTTTGCACGGAAGTCTCTAACTCTAGCAGTTAAATCAACCGCACCGGATTGAATTTTGGATTTACTATACTCCGCTAGCGCAGCAATCCGCTTGGAAAACTTCCGGCTTTCAATGGAAGGTTCTGAAGAATCATCCCCCTCGGCCATAGTCATCCCAGGCGACCCTACAAGTCACCGCTTGAAATGTTTACCGACATTATGATTATGTCATACTCGGATTTGTTTGGATGCGCTGGTTTGATATTATGGAAGGTGACGGAGCACTGGACCCGTGCTGGTTACGAGTGGGGGGCCGGTGGGGCACATGCCAACTCCAAGATTAAATGAAAAACGCTGGTCTGTTGACCTTGAGAAAAAAATCCAAACTGAGCACTCGGCGAATACAACCGAGTATGCCAGAAGATACGGCTTCAATCCAAATTCGGGAAAGGAGATTTTTGTAATTGACACACCTCCCCCTTATCCCTCAGGCACATGGCATATAGGCGCAGTGGCCCAATACTCGATGATTGATGTGATAGCAAGATCACAAAGGCTACTTGGCAAAGAAGTATACTTTCCTTGGGGTGTTGACCGTAATGGAATTAATATCGAGTTCACCGTAGAAAAGAATACAAAACGAAAGATGAAAACTTACGACAGGGCAGAATTTCTCGAATTATGCGAGGAGACTATTGAAGAATTCACACAAGCCATGAGAAATACAGCAAGGCGGGTCGGTCTGTCTTGTGATTTCGACCGAGAATACTTAACTGACGCCCCCGATTATCGTTCTGTTACCCAATCAATATTCGTCGAGCTATTCAAAAATGGGACAATAATTGAAGACCTCAGACCAAATATATACGACCCCGTTGAAGGCACCACAATTGCTGATGCTGAGGTTGAGAGATTATCGAGAAGGACCAAATTGGTCGATGTAATATGGCGCTTAGATGATGGAACAGAGGTTGTTATATCCACCACTAGACCAGAGTTAATCTGTGCATGTGGTGTTGTCGTAGTTCATCCTGATGATAAACGATACCAGCATTTAGTTGGTAAAAAAATACAGTTACCAATACCAGTAAGTGGCAGGGATAATTATGTCGAAATAATGACTCATTCCTCTGTTAAATCGGATTTTGGTTCAGGGGTTCTGATGGTATGTTCATTCGGAGACCAAAATGATGTTGCGGTGTTTCGTGAACTAGGTTTAACACCATTCCAAGCGATAAATCTCGACGGTTGTATGACTGAAATTGCTGGACAGTGGTCGGGAATGACCGTGCTTGATGCTAGGCATGCCATAATTGACTACATGACAGATAACGGGTTAATCAAGCAAATTGAAGAACGGGACCAAGAAGTTCCTGTCTCAGAAAGAGGCAAAAACCCGGTAGAAATAATCCTCCTCAAGGAGTGGTACGTCAGGCAGACACATATTCAAGACAGAATGCGAGAGTTGATAGAAGAAATCCAGTTCCACCCTCCGAGAAACCGACAGTTCCTCCTGGATTGGATGGATAACATAAGTATTGATTGGCCGATTTCACGGCGCAGATGGTATCACACTGAGATTCCAATATGGTATAGCCAAGACGAACAATACATAATCGTTCCACCAGCGGGTAAATATGTCCAGCCATGGCGCGAAAACCCGCCCACTGGTAGCCGGGTATTGAGTCGAAATAGCAGGGATGACGTTGGTGCCTACGAAGATATGTCTGAGACACTCGGAGAGATTACTGGGGAGCAGAAAGTGTTTGACACGTGGATGGATTCCTCAAACTCAAACCTTTTTGTCAGTGGCTATTTAAATCACCCAGATATTTTCGCTAAAGCATTCCCAACCGCACTGCGGCCACAAGGCAAAGAAATTGTGCGCACATGGCTTTACTACACATTATTAAAATCAGCATTACTATTAGATATGCCAGGATTTAACCATGTGTGGATTGACGGATTAGGCATGGATCCATGGGGTCGCAAAATGAGTAAATCCTTGGGCAACGGTATAGACGCAGACTCGGTTTTGGAATGCGGCGCAGGTGGTAGAACTGGCTCATGGAAAGTCAAGGGTCCAGAGAAAACTGTTAACCTCAAGGCTAATAAAATTGGTAGTGAATGTTTCAGATTATGGAAGGCATGCGACGCCCAAGTTGGAGATGATTTTCACATTAATCCCGAAGAAATTGAACAGAAATACTTTGGTGTTCTAACTAAACTATTCAACGTTGCAAGATTTGCCTCACAGTTTGATGTTCCAGCGAATCTCGAAGACAAACCAGAGAAACTCAATATCGAAGATGAGTGGATTCTTCATGAGTTCAATTCGGTAATGTCCGAGGTAAATCTAGCGTGGTCGAATCTGGACATTTATACCGCAACACAGGCTCTGAAAACCTTCGGCACTGGTATTTTACCTAGCCATTACTTGGAGATGGTCAAATCCAGGCTCTATGATGGAGACACAAATGCGGCTTGGACTATTCACAGAATAGTGAGAGACTTTATGAGTGCATTCAGTCCGATTTGTCCATTCTTCACCCACCACATATCTGCAACAATTTATGGTCAATCTGCTGTTGAGGTCGATGAATTTCCAGGTAATCCATTTGGTTCAGATTTTGACCAATCCAGAAGCGACTTCTTACGAGGTAAAACTAACGAACTGCAATCGTTTAATGGCGATATTTGGAATAAGAAAAAATCCAACGGAATTTCGCTAAACCAGCCTATATCGGGAATATCAATCCCGGAAAATTTAGCTGATTTTACTAGCATATTAACTTCAATGCACAGCTTAGAGTAGTTTCATTCCTCTTCGAATAAAGACATCAAACGGGTTTGTTTTGTTGTGGGTGTATCTAAGTGTCCCAGTCTGAAACCAATCAATCGAATCTTTTTTCCTGATTGAACATTGTTAGCAAATAACCTCTCAGCTAGGCTAGTAAATACCTCATCATCATTCATCGAAACAGGAATTGATCTTCCATGGGTGTGAGTCTCAAATCCCGTATAGCGAATTTTCACCTCGGCCAATTTACCCGAGACGCCGATCTCTCTTGCTGATTTCATCACCCTTCTGACAATACTTAACAGGTTATCTAAGACGATTTCATAATTCTGTCGATCGTAATCAAATGTATGCTCCTTGCCGATTGATTTACGACTTCTGAGAGGGCTTATTTCACTAGAGGTTTTTCCCTCATAGACTCTAGTAATCCATGAAGCGAACCGCTCCCCCGTAATCCTTGATAGAGATAATTCTCCGTAAGTATAAATTTCATCAACAGTACTAATTCCCCATTCGTAAAGTTGAGTCGCTCTTTTTTTGCCGATTCCTGGCACTTCTCGAATGTCACGACCCTCAAAAAATTCAGATAATTCATCTGGTAATATTCTGTATATGCCACGTGGTTTGTTGATTTCGCTAGCCATTTTTGCAAGAATTCTATTTGGCGCAATACCAAATGAGGCACTTAAGCCTAGTGTCACAATAATTTCATTTTGCAACTCGCGACACAATGCAACAGCTGAGTCCCAATCATTGTTTACATGTTCAGTTATGTCAAGATACGCCTCATCAATGCTCGCTTGTTCAAAAAACTGCGCTGGCTGTTGCAAAATTTTCATCACCTTACGTGAGGCTCTTGAGTATAAACCTCTGCTGCCTCTGATGTAGATTCCATTGCCATATGGAGCTCCGGGACAACGCCGCCATGCCTCACTGATCGCCATTGCTGACCTTATCCCAAATTTGCGGGCTGCGTAGTTACATGTCGAAACAATACCTCGCCCTCTACCATTTTCAGGGTCAGATCCGATAATCAATGGAACAGTATCATCAAACCCGTGGTGTAAGGTCTCAACCGCAGCGTAGAACGCATCCAAGTCACAGTGAACAATTATCCGAGAATCGTTCATCATATCACGCAATTGTCATTTGATCGGCAAGGGTTTTAGAATTTGTAGTCACTTCAAGCTATTATTGTTGACGATGAAATCACATTTCTTTTTATCCAAGATGGCCATGACGTTTTTTGCAATATCTAGTCCGACCCTTCTTTGTGCTTCTATCGTTGATGCTCCGATGTGAGGTGTACCGTGAAAGTTAGGGTGTTGACATAGCTCATAGTTTTCTGAAACTGGCTCTTCCTCAAATACATCCAAAGCAAGACTTGTGAGTAATTCGTCATTTAATGCTTGCAGCATATCGTTTTCATTAACAATTCCGCCTCTTGCGCAGTTTACTATGTGGTTTCCACACGCTATACCATCTGGTGATTTTCCCGGCATTTTTGAGACCATCTCATAATTTACAAGGTGGTGAGTTTCTGTGGTCAAGTTACAATGAATG
>MDSZ01233278.1_pt1 | contig 12577 bp, 12 predicted proteins | sample 811201 | NCBI WGS metagenome assembly MDSZ01 (sample SAMN05326647, study PRJNA326480) | marine metagenome | isolation source: seawater | place: Indian Ocean: North | collected 2010
CGAACCTGATATAAACCACGTGAAAAAAATCAAAGAAAATTTGAAGCTCAATAAAGTAAAGAATGTCAGGATCATTAAAAAAGCAATTTCAAATAAAAATGGTAAAGTAGAGTTTTTACGTGTACTTGGAAACACTACAGGCAGTCATATATTGGGTGCAAAAAAAAGCCCATATGGAAAACTTAAAAAATTTAAAGTGATATGTTTAAATTTTTCAAAAATTATCAGAAATTACGATTTTATTAAAATAGATGCAGAGGGTGAAGAAGCGAAGATAATTAAGAATACTCGTCACAAAGATTGGAATAATGTTGATATAGCTTTAGAAATTGGGACAGGAAAAAATGCTAAAGATATTTTCAAACATTTGAATTATTTAGGTGTTTCAATGTATTCACAAAAAAAAAATTGGAAAAAAGTAAAAACAATTAAAGATATGCCTTTTTCATATAAGGAGGGAAGTCTATTTGCATCAAAAAGAAATAAATTTGAGCTTGAAAAGATATAAGTTAGAGAAAAACGGTATTGAGTTATTTAAAGGCTTTAATTCAAAAGATAAAAATAAACTAAATATATATTTAGTAAAAAAACTTTTCGAAATTATTGGTGTAGAAAAGAAATATAATATCGACACATATCATAAATGGTTTAAATATGAGAATATTAATCATGAAAAATTAATGGGGGCTTCTAATAGACATTTCTATCCTCCGAATGATATAAAAAATATTTTTTTATCAAAAAAAAAACCCTTTTATAAAAAATTGTCTAAATTAATAGGTAATTATAAATTATACGATGAAGGCCTTGGATGGTTATCATTTCGGTTGATAAGAACACACAAGTTTAAAGACGGTTATCCATTAAGTAAAAAGATATGGGGGCCTGGAAAAAAAGTTTATTCAACTATATTTAATATTAATAATGTAGATAAATATAATTCTGTAGGTTTAGTTATAAATAGTCATAAAAAAAAATATCCAAAAAAATTAGATTTATCGTCGAAATTCTGTAAGTCTGAATTTAGATTTAGTGGTAATAAAAAAAAAATAAAAATAGATAGATTTAAATTGTATAAGAATGATTGCTTAATTTTTCATCCAAACTTGTTGCATTGTGAGGAAGCTGATATTAGATCAACGAAAACAAGATTTAGCGTAGAAATTAGGTTTAAAAAAATTGAAAAATAAGCTTTCAAAATTTATTTTGGGAACCAGTCATTTTGGAGGGTATGTTAATTTTAATAATACAGAAAAAATTATTTTAAGATCTTACAAACACGGTATACGAAAATTGGATACCTCTCCTATGTATGGAGAAAATAAAGCAGAGAAGTTTATTGGTATAATCAAAAAAAAACATAATCTTCGGTTAAAAATATTTTCAAAAGTTGGATTAGTGGGTTTTAAAAAAAATAATATATTTCGAGCAAAAAAAATACCTTTGAGCTATAAGAATATAACTAATACCGTAGAAAAATCATTGCGTAATTTAAAAATTGATTGTTTAGATCTTTTACAATTACATTATTTTGATAGCAAAACACCAATAGAGGAAACAATTTCAACGATCACTGAATTAATTAAATTAGGAAAAATTAAGAATTATGGAATTTGTAATTATTATCCAAAGGAATTAAAAAAATTATTTAATTTTTTAAATAAAAATAAAAAAAAAAAACCATACTCATCTCAAATTCATTATAATCTTATAGAAAGAAAAGCCGAAACCGATTTAATACCAATACTTAAAAAGAATAATACAAAAATTTTTGCAAATCGAGTTTTCTCAATGGGTATCCTTTCAGGGCAATATGTGAAATTAAATAAATATCCGAATGAGAGTCGCGCAAATAAGAGCAAAAGAATATCGAAATATGTTACTAAACAAAACGTAAGTATTTCTAAAATTCTAAATTCTATTTCAGAAAAAATAAATACAGAAACTATAAATTTATCGATAAAATGGCTTGAAAAAAATGATAGTATAAATAATCCAATAATTGGTATTAATAAAATGAATTATATAAAAAACTTTTATACTTATAATAGAAATATAAAAAAAAAGATAGATATATTAGAAATAGAAAAAAAATTAAAAAAATTTAATAAAAGTATTATGTCTAGTCCAAAAAAATATTTAATCTTATGATTAAAAAAAAAGTTTGTTTAATTCTCGGGGGATCAGGTTTAGTAGGAAATGAAATTTCTAAATTTTTTTTAAAAAGAAATTATTTTTCAATCATATTAGATGTTAAAAAACCACAAAAAAATACTAGCAGCTTATTTATTAAAACAGATTTAACAAATGAAAAAGAATTAAAAAATAATATAAAAAAAATTAAAAAATATAAAATTAATACAATAATTAATACTGTCCGAATTAATAAAAAAATAAATAATTTAAATCAAGAAATAAATAATATTGGTAAAATTTCAAGTTTTGTGAAAATAAATTTACTAATTTTTAAGAATTTATACGATGTAATTATAAAAAACAAAACTGAATTTATTAATATATCTTCAACTAATTCTTTATCCATTTCTCAACAATCTATGTATTATCATGTTTCAAAAGCAGCATCTAATCAATTAATAAAATCTCTTGCTGTTAAGTATGGAAAATATGATTTAAGGTTCAACAATATTTTATTAGGAATTATAGATGACAATAAAAATTCTGATGACAAAATTTTTAAAAACGCGTTGAGGAAAGCATTGCCCTTAGAAAAAAAAGTAAGTTTAAAAAATGTTTCTAGCTTAGCTTATTATTTATCAGAAAATAATAATTCAATCACAGGACAGGATTTGATATTAGATTCCGGTATGTTATTAAAGGATCAATTTTCAATATTAATTAATAAATAGAAAAATGAACTACAAGTGAAGTTGTCAAAGTTTAAAAAAATTAATTGGTGGAATACAAAATTTCGAAAAAGAGAAAAAAAATTTCTTTTGAAAGCATTTGATGACAAGAATTTCACCTCAGGTAAAAATAACTTAATTTTGGAGAATAGATTAAAAAATATTTTTGACAGCAAATACTGTATTACGTGTAATAGTGGGACATCAGCCCTAATAATGTCATTAATAAGCTTAGGTATAAAACCTGGCGATGAAATAATAATCCCTAATTTTACTTGGATTGCAACAGCAAACGCGGCTGCAATTTTAGGTGCAAAATTAAGATTAGTCGATTGTAAAAAAAATTCTCCAATAATGGATGAAAGTAAAATTGAGTCCTTAATTAATTCTCGCACTAAGGCTATTGTTACTGTTAATTTTCATGGACGATCATGTAATTATGAAAAAATTCTTTTGCTAGGAAAAAAATATAAAATAAATATTATAGAAGATAATTGTAAAGGTATAAAAGGAATTTCAAATAATAAAAAATTAGGTACGATTGGTACTATGGGATGTCATTCCTTGGGAATGATCTCTCTTTTGCCAATAGGATTTGGTGGTTTTATTGTAACTAACAACGCTTTTTTAGCAAAGAAATTAAAATATATAAGAGATAATGGTGTAAATAGAGATTTTAATGACGAGAAATTATCTTTTTTAGGGGCTAATTTCAAACTTTCTGGGTTGTTGGCATCATTAGCAAATTCTCAAATTAGTGCACTAAATATAAAAATAAAAAAATTAAAGAAAATTTATAAACTTTATAAAACTAATTTGAATAATCCTCATATAAAATTTTTAGACATAAGTATTGATACTGGAGAAATACCATTGTGTGTTGATTTATTTTCTAAACATAGGAGAAAACTTGAAAAATATCTTAAGTCTAAAGGAATATTAATTTCAAAATTCCACATCAATATTTCAGAGTCAAAACTAGTTAATATTAAAAAAAAAAAACAATTATATAAAAATTCTTATTCATTCTCTAATTATGGTTTTATGCCCCCTTGTGGGCCTGATCAAAATCTGAAAGATATTTTATATGTAATAAGAAAAATGAATAATTGGAGACCTTAATTTAAAAAAAAATGATAAATTTTTTTTCAAAATTAAAAAATTTTATTTATTTAAGATTAGAAAATTTTTTTTTTTCATTTAATTTTTTTAAAAAAATTTTAGCTTTAGTCCACTACCAAATTGTAAAAAAATTTTTGAAAATGAAAAATTCAACATTAATTTACGATTGTAAATGTAGCCCTGCTACTTATGGAGAATTTATCTATATAATAATGTTAGCTAGATTATTAAATATAAATAGAAATAATGTAAATTTAATAATAATTTATGGTGAATATAGACAATCTTGGAATAGACTAACTAAAAAAGGAAAAAAAATTTTTTTGAATGATCTATTAAAAATTTCAAAATATTTTTTGAAGGATTCTATAAAAATACAATTAATTACCTGGAATCAATTTATCAAGTTAGATAATAATAAAAAAAAAAACATTTTATTTGAAAAAAGAATTTTAGATAGAAAAAGAATATATCATTATATTTTTAATTTCATGAATTATTTTTTTTATTTTGATAAAAAAAACTTTAAAAAAATTTTATTAGAAAATAAACCAAAAAATTTTATTTCTGTACATGCGAGATATTCTGTAAAAGGTAAATTCTACTCCTCAGATATAAGTTTAGAAAGAAATATGGCAAAAGAGGATTTGGAAAAAATATTAATTCAAATAAGAAAAAAGTATAGAGGATATAAGATAATTGTTTTAACTGATCTGAATGGTTTCAAATATTATAAAAGTTTAAAAAGAAAAATAACAAATATTATTTTTTCAAAAGAAATTTCAAAATCATTTTTAGACGATGCAAAACTATTATTAAATTCAAAAAAATATTTTCAATATCATGGTGGTGGAATTGGAATTTTTGCAACTTTTTCAAATATACCTTATCTATTTTGCTGGAAAAGTTATGATTTTATTAATAATGAATTTTTTTGGATTAAAGACAAGAAATATGCATCATGGCAGAATAGATATCAGCAAACATTTATTTGTAGACAGTTAAAGGACTATTTAAATTTAATATAATTTTATTAAAAGTTTTGAACTTAAATAGATATAAAAAACTGGACAAATAAATTAAAGTCTTTAAACAGAATTATTACAAAAGTCACTATATGCAAAAAAATAAAAAAGTAGTCTTATGTCATGGTGTATTTGACTTAGTACATTCAGGTCATTTGAATTACTTAAAAAAAGCTAAACAATTAGGTGATATTTTAATTGTTTCAGTAACTTCAGACAAATTTGTCAATAAAGGTCCTGGAAGACCAGTATTTAATATTAATCAGAGAATGAATTTTTTAGCAGACTTGAAATTTGTTGATAAGGTTTATGAGAGCACTGATTATACAGCAGAAAAAATTATAGAAAAAATTAGACCCGATATTTATTGTAAAGGAATTGATTACTCAAATAATAAAAAAAATAAAAAAGATATAAATTTATTAAAAGAGTTAAATTCTCTTAAGAAATATGGTGGAAAATTTATTGTTGTCAAGGAAAAGAAATTTAGCTCCAGTAAATTAATAAACCGTAACAATCTACAAAATTTGAATAGAGAAAACATTGATTATCTTAAGTCTTTAAAAAAGATATTATCTTTAAGCAGTATAAATAGAGAAGTAGAAAAATTTAAAAAATTAAAAGTGCTTGTTGTTGGAGAAATGATAATAGATAACTATATTTTCATTGACCCAGTAGGTAAATCAGGAAAAGAGCCAATTTTAATTTACAAAAAAAAAAATGAAAATAAATTTATTGGAGGCACAGGCTACATTTCTAATTTACTATCCTCATTTGTTAAATCTGTTGATTTAGTAACATGTATAGGAGAAAAAAAAGATGAATTGAATTTTATTAAATCTAACCTTACTAAATCTGTTAGACTTCATTACGTCTCAAAAAGCAAATCCCCCACAATAGTAAAAACAAGATATCTAGATTCATATAAAAATAATAAAATTATGGGAATTTATAAAATTAATGATGATCTTATGTCTTATTATGAAGAAAAAAATACAATTAAAAAATTGAGTAAATTAGTAAAAAAATGTGATTTGATAATATTAGCTGATTACGGGCACGGCTTTTTAACTAAATCTATTCGAAATTATTTACAAAAATTCAAAAATAAACTTTTTTTAAATACTCAGATTAATTCTTTTAATAGAGGATTTCATACTTTATCTAATTATAAATTCGCAAATTCTCTTATTTTAAATGAAAGTGAGTTGAGACATGAAATGAGAGATCAAAACTCTAATCTTGATCAACTAATTAAAAAACTTAAAAATAGAATTAAATTAGAACATATAATAGTTACCCAGGGAAGATTTGGCTCAACTCATTTTGTAAAAAATAAAAAGTATTTTTGTCCTGCTTTTAGTGACAATTCAATAGACACAACAGGAGCAGGAGATACTTTTTTTAGTTTAGCTTCATTAGGTTTATCTGCAAAAATTAATTATAAGTTAATGAATTTTATATCTAGTATTGCATCTAGCTATTCAGTCAATAATTTAACAAATAAAAAACATTATAATATACAACTTTTAAATAGACATCTAAATCACATGCTTCAATAAATAATGAAAAAAAAATTTTTAATTATTGGAAGCAATTCATTTACAGGTTCAAATTTTGTAAATTATTGCCTTAATAAAAATCATATAATAATTGGCATTAGTAGATCAAAGGAATTAAAAGATTTTTATTTAGCTTACAAAAACAATAAAAAATTAAATAAGAATTTTACTTTTTTTAGGCTAGATCTAAATAAAGATCTCAAAAAGATAATAAAATTAATTAAAAGGATTAAACCATCTCATATAGTCAATTTTGCATCCCAAAGTATGGTGGCTCAAAGTTGGACTAATCCTATTGATTGGTATCAAACTAACGTTATTTCATCAGTAAAATTAATTGAAAGTATAAAAGATTATAAATTTATAAAAAGATATGTGCATATTTCTACACCTGAAGTTTATGGTAATACTAAGATTAATATGAGTGAAAATACTAATTATAATCCCACAACACCATATGCAATTTCAAGAGCGTGTTTTGATACACATATAATGCAGGTTTATAAAAGTTCAGGATTTCCTGTAGTTTTTACCAGGGCAGCGAATGTGTATGGTCCTGGCCAGCAGTTGTACAGAATTATACCAAGATCAATATATTCCTGTTTTACAAATAAAAAAATGAAACTTGATGGTGGTGGTTTATCGAAAAGATCATTTATTTATATAGACGATGTAGTTGAGGCCACATACAAAATTTCGCTTTATGGAAAAAATGGCAGTATTTATCACATTTCAAATAATGAGGAAATTTCAATTTTACACTTAGTAAAAAAAATTTTTTTGAAATGTAATTCAAACTTTACTCAGAAAGTATTATTAGGGCCAGAGAGAAAAGGGAAAGATAAACTTTATTCATTAGATTTTTCAAAAATTAAAAAAGATCTAAAATGGAGACCAAAAGTTAAGATTGAAGATGGCATTGATAAAACTATAAAATGGTTTAAAAAAAATGACAAAGATTTAATCAAAGAAAAAATAATTTACATACATAAAAAATAATTTTTATGAATATTTTAATCTTAGGTGGTTGTGGATATATTGGAACTAAACTTACAAATGATCTTTTAGAAAAAAATGCAAAAGTAATCATTTTTGATACGCAATGGTTTGGAAATTATTTAAAACCACATAAAAACTTAAAGATTATAAAGGGCGATATAAGGTCAATTAATAATAAAGTTTTTAAAAATATTGATACTGTTGTTCATTTAGCAAATATTGCAAATGATCCAAGCGTTGACTTAAATCCAAATCTCTCTTGGGAGATTAATGTATTAAGTTTACTTGATATTTTAAACAAATGTAAAAAAAATAAAATTAAACATTTTATTTTTTCAAGCTCTGGAAGTGTTTATGGTATTAAAAAAGAAAAAAAGGTTACAGAAGATTTAGAACTTATGCCTTTATCAACATATAATAAAACAAAAATGATTGCAGAAAGAATTTTAATTAGTTTTAAAGACTCTTTTATCTTTCATATTGTTCGACCAGCAACTGTGTGTGGATATTCACCAAGATTAAGGCTAGATGTTTCAGTAAATAATTTAACTATGCAAGCTTTAAAAAAAAAGGAAATTACAGTTTACGGCGGAAGTCAGATAAGACCTAATGTGAATATAAGTGATATGTCTAGAATTTTTCAACATTTTATTTTTAAAAAAAATAAAATTAAACCTGGGTTTTATAATGCTGGTTTTGAGAATTTATCAATACTTGGAATAGCAAAAAAAATAAAATTATTAACAGATACAAAAATAAAAATTATTAAAAATACAAACGACCCAAGATCTTATAGACTTGATTCTTCAAAACTTTTAAAGACTGGATTTACACCTTTGAATTCAGTCAACTCAGCAATTAAAGAGTTGATTAAAATGGTTAATGAAAAAAAAATTAAAGAGAGTGATATAAATTATACAGTTAAATGGATGAAAAAAAATAAAATTAGATAAAATATTATGGGCAAAGAAATTGATTTATTAATTAAATACCCTAAGAGTAAAAGAAATTTAAATGAAAGAGCAAAATCTAAAACAGAGGAAGAAAGAAAAATAGCAAGATTATTTGATAAAGATTTCTTTGATGGTGAAAGAAAGTATGGTTATGGAGGTTATCATTATCATGAAAGATTTTGGACTGAAACAGTAAAAACATTTAGAGATTATTGGAATTTAGATAGTAAAAGCTCTTTATTAGATGTGGGATGTGGTAAAGGATTTATGCTTTATGATTTATGCAAATTAATTAAAGGGATTAGTGTTAAGGGAATAGATATTTCAAATTATGCTATAGATAATTGTAAAAAAGAAGTTAAAAATTACTTAAGTGTCGGAGACGCAAAGCGTTTAAATTTTGAAGATAATGAATTTGATTACATAATATCAATAAATACAGTACACAATTTAGACCTGGAAGATTGTAAAAAAGCTATTAAAGAAATATCACGCGTTTCAAAAAAAGGAAGCTTTATAACCGTAGATGCTTACAGAAATGAAGATGAAAAAAAAAGAATGTACGATTGGAATTTAACAGCAAAAACAATTATGTCAGTCGATGAATGGAAAAATTTATTTAAAGAGATAGATTATAAAGGCGATTATTTTTGGTTTATACCATGATAGATTATTTAAAACTCTATAAAAAAATTTATTACTTAAGATTTGTAGAAGAAACGATCTCAAAAAAATATAAAGATGGAAAAATGAGATGCCCCACACATCTTTCTGTAGGTCAAGAAGGTATATCTGCTATTTTTTCACAATTAGTTAAAAAGAGTGACTATACTATAAGTACTCATAGACCCCATGCCCATTATCTTGCAAAAGGGGGAAGTTTAAATCCTATGATTTGTGAATTATATGGCAAAGAGAATGGATGCTCCAAAGGCAAAGGAGGTTCTATGCATTTAATTGATGAGAGTGTAGGATTTATGGGATCTACTTCAATTTTAGGAAATAATATACCAATAGGTGTTGGTTTGGCATTATCTTCAAAAATTAAAAATAAAAAAAATATAACATTTGTTTTTTTGGGAGATGCATCAATTGAACAAGGTTCATTTTATGAGTCTCTTAATTTTTCAGCTGTCAAAAAACTTAGGATAATTTTTATATGTGAGAATAATGAATTTTCTGTTTATTCAGATTTAAGTGCACGACAACCAAAAAATAGAAAGATTTATAAATTAGCTAAAAGTATTGGTGTAGAATCTGGATATTCTAGTGGACTTAATATTGAAGAAATTGAAAAAAAAATGAAAAATGCAATTAATTTTGTAAATCGATTTAATAAACCATATTTTTTAGAAATTAAAACATCAAGATGGCTTGAACATTGTGGTCCCAATGATGACAGTGAATTAGGATATAGGTCAAAAACAAGTTTGGAAAAGTGGAAAAAAAATGATTTTTTAAAAACTACTAAAAAAAAATTAGAAAAAAAAAGTTACGACTTAAAAAAGATTGAAAAAAAAATAGAGCAAAAAGTATTAAAATCATTTGAGTTTGCTGAAAAATCAAAATTTCCAAAATATGAAAGTCTTTTTAAAGGTATTTATGAATTTTAAAAAAATTAAATTTTATCAAGCAATTAATGAAGCATTAGAATTTTCATTGAAGAAAGACAATAAATTAATTTGTTATGGCTTAGGTGTAAATGATCCAAAAAGAACTTTTTCTACAACCTCAAATTTGTTAGAAAAATTCGGAAATAAAAGAGTTTTTGATGTACCAAATTCAGAAAATTCTATAATGGGCACTTCGGTTGGAGCTGCTTTAGGCGGTATCAAATCAGTGATTACACACCAAAGATTAGATTTTTTTCTTTTAGCAATGGATCAATTGGTTAATTCAGCCGCTAAATGGAAATATATGTTTGGTAGAAAAAAATCTCTACCTATTACAATTAGACTTATAATTGGAAGAGGTTGGGGTCAGGGACCAACACACTCTCAAAATTTACAGTCATGGTTTTATCACATTCCAGGTTTAAAAATTGTTTGTCCTTCAAGCCCCAAAGATGCAAAAAAATTATTGATAAATTCTATTTTCGATCCCAATCCTGTAATTTTTATTGAGCATAGATGGCTACATAACACCCAAGGTTTGGTCGAAAAACCAAAGATATCAAAATTATCTTTAAACAAAGTACTCAAAAAAGGAAAAGATATAACTATTATTTCGAATGGATATTTAACTGTTGAGGCTATTAAAGCATCAGAAATTTTAAAATCAGTTTTTAATATTGATGCAGAAATAATTGATTTAAGCGTGATCAAACCATTAAACTTAAATCTTATTAAAAAATCTGTTAATAAAACTAAAAGAATATTATCCTTGGATACTGGAATGGAGAGTGGATCAATTTCATCAGATATAATTAGTAAAATTTCAAAAACATCTTTTAATATATTTAAATCACCTCCTGAAATTATTGGATTGCCAGATATTCCTGTGCCAAGCACATATAATGGTGCAAAATTTTATGTAAATTATAGTCATATAGTTACAAAAATTATTAAAATGTTTGATTTAAAAAAAAAAATCGAAAAAGAAATATTAAAAATTAAAGAACCAATGGATATACCTGGAAATTGGTTTAAGGGTCCATTTTAAATGAATAATTCCTTTTTCAAAGCTGCTATACTTGAAAAAATAAAAAAGGATTTAAAGATAAAAAAATTAAAGCTTAAAAATCCTCAAAAAAATCAAATATTAATTAAATTAAAATATAGTGGTGTTTGCAGAAGTCAAATAATGGAAATTGATGGTAAACGAGAAAATAAAAAATGGTTACCTCATATGCTTGGCCATGAAGGAACTGGTATTATAATTAAATTGGGACCTAATGTAAAAAATTTCAAAATTGGTGATAGAGTTTTTTTAAGCTGGATTAAAAAAAATAAAAAAGATTGTGATGAAATAAATTTTTTTTGCAAAGATAAAAAAGTTAACGCAGGAAAAATAACAACTTTCAGTTCTCATTCAATAATTTCTACTAATAGAGTTTATCATTTACCTAGATCCATCAATTTAAAAATGGGTGCTTTGTTAGGTTGTGCATTTCCTACTGGTTTTGGAATGATAATTAATAACATTTCAAAAAGAAAAAAAATAAAACTTCTTATAATTGGTTTAGGAGGAGTAGGATTATCATCTCTAATCGCAGCAAATAGTTTAAAATATAGTAATGTAGATATTTTAGAAAAAAATAAATCAAAAATTAAGTATATGCAAAAATTTTTTAAAAATAAAAATTTTAGATTTTTTTCAAATGATCTATCAATCAAAAAAAATTATTACGACAATGTTGTTGAAACCTCTGGTGATGAAAAAGTTATTTCAAAAAGCTTAGATTTTATTCACAATGAAGGAAAAGTTGTTTTTGCCTCTCATCCTGACAAAAAATCAAAAATAAAAATTAATCCTCATGATTTGATTAAGGGAAAAAAAATAATCGGAAGTTGGGGTGGAAACATTACTTTCGAAAAAGATATGAAAAAAATAATTCAAATTATTAAAAATTCAAAATTTATAAACAAATTATTTTTAAATAAAATTTATTCACTAAATAAAGTAAATCTAGCACTTAATGATTTACGTAAAGGAAAGGTTATAAGGCCAATTTTGAAGTTATAGTTTGAGTACACTAAAGAATATTGACAAGATTTTATACAGATATAGAAGTTCATTGATAAAATTTTGATGAAATAAATATAAATAATATGAAAATTACATATTTAACACATGCATGTTTGTTAATTGAAATTAATAAATTAAAAATAATCACAGATCCATGGTTAATTGGACCAAGCTGGGGGGGATCTTTGTGGCACTATCCAACCCACAATTATACACCTTCTAATTTACCTATTCCAGACATAATTTTTTTTTCACATGGTCACGATGATCATTTTCATGAAGAAACAATTAATAATTTTCCAAAAAAATGGTTTGAGGCAAAAATAATTGCTCCTAAATATAATGTTTCATGGTGGGAAGGTGAG
>MDSZ01113644.1_pt1 | contig 12576 bp, 12 predicted proteins | sample 811201 | NCBI WGS metagenome assembly MDSZ01 (sample SAMN05326647, study PRJNA326480) | marine metagenome | isolation source: seawater | place: Indian Ocean: North | collected 2010
TATGGAGGTAATTTTAAAATCACAGACCTACAATCTGCAATCGCTTTAATTCAATTAAAAAATATGAAAAAAAAATTTAAAATCAACATTGATAATTTTAAATATTTTAAAGAAAAAACTAAAAATTTAATTAAATATATTAAACCTGTTCAGTTAAATACTAAATATGAAATCCCTGTTTACAACGAATTTATTGTCAAAAACAGAAATAAATTTGCAAATTTTTTAAAAAAAAATGATGTTCAAACAAGAAATTCAAGCCCTAATTTTGAGAGAGTAAAATATTTAAAAACCGTTAAAAATAAGAATGGATTTCCTAATTCAAAAGAAGTAGAAGAAAATTATATATATTTAGAAAGTGGACCAGGTCTAAAAAAAAAAAGAATTGATGAAATTTCAAAAATAATAAATTTATTTTATAAAAAAAATGGAAAATAACTTAAAAAAAATAGAAAATGAATTTTTTAAAAAAGGATTCGTGAAAGTAAATCTTCAAAAAAAATATTTTTCAAAATACAAAAATCTTAAAAAATTTATAAAAAAAAAAATTTAAAAAAGAATTTAAAAATAATGACTTTGAATATTTTCACAAAAATGTATCATTTAAAGAAATAAATAAAGTTCGTATGGATATTATTAATTTTATAAATAAAAACCAAAAACTAAAAGAGAATATTTATTTTAGCTTAAAACCCATTATCGATACTATGTTGGGTCCAGACATAATTATACAAAAATCTATTAATTTGGGAATACAAATGCCAGAAGATACCTCAAGGCCACTTTTTCATAAGGATACACCTCTTTCCTCTTACCATGAAATAGTATTATGGATACCTTTGGTTGATTGTGTAAAAAGCATGTGCATGCTTATGGTTGAGAAAAAAATGCTTAAAAAAGCAGAAAAAATACTAAATGGTAAGCAAAAAGACAGATTTGAAAAATTTATTAAAAAACATGGAAAATTAAAAGAGATTAAATTTGGTCAAGCGCTTGTGTTTAATACAAACAATTATCACTATATCCCAATTAATAAAACTAATACTACAAGATGGGCACTTAACTTAAGATTAAAAAATTTATTCACTCCTTATGGAGAAAGAAACTTGCTAGATTATTATGAAATTTTAAAAATATCTCCAATCTCTAAAATGTATTCAATTTAAATATGTTTGAAAAATTAGATAAAGTTTATTGTTATCCTGACACCTTGCAAAATAGATATTTACCTCAAGCATGGCAGATTTTTATCATGAAAAACTTTTTAGAAAATCATAATAAAAAAATTGATTTTTATACTGGAGAAAATCATAGAGGCTATAAAAAAATGAAAACATTTTCCGAAAAGATCCAATCCAATCCGAGTATTCATGGATTTATTTTTTTTTCATTATTACAATTTTGTTATGACAAAAAAATTAATATTGAGTTAATAAATATGGCTATTAAAAAAGGTTATACGATATATATTGCTAGAGAAAAAATAATAATTAATAATAAAAATTTTGAAAAAAAAAAGAGAGATTTAATTTTTTTTAAAATTACAAATAATACACTAATCAATACAATCAAAAACAAATTTGAAAAATAGCAATTCTAATAAAATTGTTTGGAAAAGAGTTTGGAATAATAGAAAATTAGAGTTTAGTAAACACATTTCAATTCTTGCAAAACTAATGGTTTTAAATGGCCATTTTCACTCCGTGAATACAATAAAAATAAATAATTGGAAAAAATATGGAAAAAAAATTTCCTTAAAATTAGGAGTCAAAAAAAATGAGAGTATTTTTGAATTTGGTTGTGGTGGTGGTGCATTATTATATTTATTTAAATCAAAAACAAAAAAACTTTCTGGTTGTGATTTTAGCTCTCAATTAATCGATATTTCAAAAAAAATAGCTCCTTGGATAAAAATTTACCACTCAGATAGTGAAACTTTTAAATCTAAAAGAAATTATGATTATGTTATTTCAAATAGTATGCTGGAATATGTAAAGTCAGAAAAATTAGAGAAAATACTAAATAAAATGATTTGTTTATTTAATAAAAGTTTATTTATTGGTGAAATATTGGATAAAAAATATGAAAAAAGATTTCTTAAAAGATTTAATAAACCAAAAAACTATTACAATTTTATTGATAAAAAATATCTAAAACTTTTTTGCAAGAAAAAAGGTTTATGTATCAAAATTTATCCGAGTCTTTTACCTGGCTCTATACAAAGAAAATATAGATATTGTGCTTTAATTCAGAGAAATTCTAAACTAACTTAACATTTTTTTTGCTTCATTAAAATCATCTATTGTATCGATATCTAAATTTTCTTTATCGTTATAAATTTTTATTTTTTGATAACCTCTAAAATTAAATGTTTTTCTCTTTTTCAAAATTTCTATAGGTGTTAAATATAAAGATCCATTAATCTGATTTTTTTTAAATTTTTTTTTATTATTTGCACATACGCTTACAACTTGTTTATTATTTTTTGTATAAAGATTAATTGCTGCGATTACTTTTTTTACATCTCTAAAAGGTGAAGTTGGTTGGAATAAAAATAAACCATCAACTTTTTGTATATTCTTTTCATACCATCTTAAAGCGTGGAGTGCTGAGGTTTCGGATGATGAGTATTTTCCACTTATTTTTTTTGGTCTTAGCCAAGGTGATAAAAATTTATATTTTTTCGAAATATTTTTTATTTTTATTGAGTCGGTAGAAACAAATATATCAACAAAATTTTGACGTATCATTTTAATTTTTAGAAAATCAAACGTCCAGCTGACCAAAGGTTTATTCCTCAAACTTAATATGTTTTTATTTTTTAATCGAGTTGAGTTTTTTCTGGCTAAAACTAAAGCAAGTATTTTTTTTTTTTTCATTTAAACTAAAATTTTCAAATAAGAAATTTTTTAGTTAATTGTACTGTATTTTTTTTCTAAAAAATCTATATTCCCCCTGCCTCTTCTTTCCATATACCTGCCAAAAGCTCTATTTTTATCATTTCCAAAATTGACTTGCATTTCTTCTTTTATATTTTTAATTAATTCTTGATTACTAAATACTTTGTAAATCTTTTTTTTATTATAGTCTCTGATTTCTTTATTTTCAGATTTAATCCAATTTGGAAAATCAAAATCTAAATCAATTTTTTTTTCATAAATTGAACTTTTTTCTATTTCTAAAATCTCATTAATTATATATAGATCCTTTAACCAAGATATAGCAGATGAGATTAGATTGTCAGGAACATTGTTTAAATTTGAATTAAAGTACTTATCAAAAACTTTAAAAATAATCTCAATAATTTCATTATACGATGATAGCGATTGCACTGTGTACTTTGCGATTAAATTTTCTCCTACTTCTCCTTTTAATAAAGCTTTATAATTATCTTCTTTAGCATAAAATTTTTCTGCTTCTTCAATTGTATTAAAAAGTTCATTTTCCGACTCTAAGCAAAAATTTAGATAAATCTGTTTAAATTCACCGTTATATTCCCCTGATTTTACATAATCTGAAAATTTCTTAGATAAATCAAACCAGCTAATATTTAATTTCTTCGCAAGTTTATAAACATTGTTAAATAAAGGATTTGATAAAACTCTATTTATGAAACCAAAGTTTCTGCATTCAAGATAGTCTTGTTCATTCATAGACTCTGTTGCGATACAAACTTTTTCTATTTCAAAAACTTTTTTTCCATTATAAGATCCAAACTGTTTTGGTAAAATTCTATATTTAGATTTCATATTATGTTTTTTTATAGCCTTATCTCTTCCAAACTCAGCTCCCACTAGTAGCATTAGTGTATATGTTTCTGGTTGTATTCCTTTATCCATTAAAAATTTTACTCCATCATAATAAGTTTCTTTCGTTTCCCCTGGTAATGGGATTATCATCTCTGAGCTTGAGGCTTTGCCTCTTTTTTTTATCTCATTTATAAAGTCGATATATTGATCTGTTGTCCAATTTTTTCTTTTGACAGTTTCTAAAACATCTAAGTTCATAGATTGCATCGATAATTGTAGGGCAACTCTGTTCTTAAGTTTGTCATTTATTTTTAAAATATTTTCTCGATTACTTTTTGGTGTTAAACACTCAATATATTTTGGCCAGTCATATTCATTCATAATTTCAAGAATCCCGTCAGCCAATTCAACATCTTTTTCGTACATTCCCCAATTGGAGTCAAATATGGATATAGCTTGTGTAAAGTTTTTTTTATTTGCAATTTTTTTTGCGACGTACAGCAATTCTTCATTTAACCTTTCTGAACTAAAAGTAGTTATTTTACTTGCATCTAAACCTTGGTCGCAAAAAGCACATAAAAAAGGACAGCCTCTAGAAGTTTCAAAAGCTGGCACAAATGTTCCGTCTAAAAACTTGTCTAATAATCCTGTAGTGTAAGGTGAGGGTATAACATCTCTACCATTAGTTTTTACTGATCCTAACATTCCAATTCTATTAATATATTTACCAACGTGTAATTTTGACTTATCTAAAGAAATATTTGCACATCCATCCAATGGTTCATCTAAGGATTTTAAAGAAGATGTTGAAAATTTATTTTCTATATATTTATTCAAAATTTCAACAAATGCCACTTCTCCGTCAACATATGCAAAATAATCAACTGATGGTCTATCTAATAAATATTGAAAACATTTATCATAAGTACTATCTGAGTCAGAGTTTTTAATTGATCTTTGCCCAGTTCCAGCAGGAAACTCTGGTCCACCCATAATATTTAAAACCTCACTATTTTTTTCTTTTGCATATTCACATATCAAATTTGATGCTGATGAATTCCATATATAATTTGATACACCTAAAATATCTGGTTTCCATTTATCGATTATTTCCAAGGTTTCATCTACATCAGTACTAAGTTTTAAATCTAATTGATCAGGAAAATTTTGAATTATATTTGAAGCTATATATCCTATACCTATAGGAACACAGTTAGAATGAATTCCTACAGTATTGTGTCGTGGATCACTTAAAAGAATTTTAATTTTTTTCATTTTTAATTAATTAGCTTCTTTTATGCAAAGAATTTTTTTTAACAAGATAAAATTTTAATGTTGAAAAGCATAACAAAAAAGCTTCTATTATTGATGCTGTTATTAGAGTTGATGTCAAAGTATTATTAAAAAATGGTAATGCTAAAAAGTAACACTTTACAAATCCCTGTAAACTATACCCATATTGTCCTGATAACCAAACCCCTAAATTAGTCACTATAAAAAAGACTACAGCTGCCAGCACAGCTCCCAAAAACCTCATTATTAATTTTTTTTTAAAATGAACAGAAAAAAGTCCTATTAACAAAACGCTGCCCCAAGTGAAAAATGTTAATTTATGAAATCCAATAAAAAAATCAGTGAATAAGAATGAAAACATTATTAATGGTATATATTTCCGACCTAAAAATGCGGGTATATAAAAACTTAAAGCAATAACAGCTGTATAATTTGGTGGATGAGGCAAAAACCTACTCGCTGATAACACGAGGAAAATACCAATACTAAACTTTAAATAATTCACAAATTAATTATATATTCCTAGTCTTATAACTCAACTAATAAATCTTTTTAAAACCAACATTTAAATTTCGGCCCATAGAGGAATACATATATGCTTGTTCATAGTTATTATTAAATATATTATTTACTACCAAATAAAAAATACCATTATTTAATAACTTATATTTAAAACTATAATTGACTAAGAAATATTCATCTAAGATCACATCTTTAAAACTGTTATTTGCATTTCCATAGTCTCTAACCTCACCATTATATTTTAATGATAAGCTATTTTTATAAATATCTTTAGTATTAAAATTAAAATTAATATTAGACGAGTGCCTTGGCACTCTTACCATTGCCTCATCTATACAGCTTCCACTTCCAACATCAGGATCATCACAGTCTGCCCCATCATAGGTATCAGTATAATTGTAATACAAAGAAATATTAAAATTTTCCAATTTTCTGAACAATGCCTCTATTTCAACTCCTTTGCTTTCAATCTCTGCAGTTGTATTTTTAATCGTCCATGAGTTAGATTGCCATCCTTCTAATGCATCTTCGTATTCAATTTTATACAAAGACATAATTAAATTTGTGTTTATTTTATCCAAATTCGTTTCAAATCCTATATCAAAACTTTTACTTTTTTCTGGCGCTAATTCCTCTTTGTTAGTTACAACGGTACCATAAAAATAATCATATAAAGTTGGATATCTCAAACCAGTTCCAAAACTTGATCTTATTTTAGAGTTATCATCTAATTTATAAGCTAAAGTTATTCTACCAGTATTATATGCTCCAGCCGTAGTATGATCATCGCGTCTTAAACCAACAGTGCTATATAGATTTTTAGAAGGTCTAAATTGTAAATCTAAGAATTGAGAATATATCGCTTCATCACTTTCAATGTAAACTGTTGGCCAATCTTTTTGAAATTTCGCTCTATCAAACTCATTCTCTAATCCATAAACAATTTTAGAATCTAAATTAAAATTATATTCTCCAAGGTAATTTAAAGACTCTCTATATCCATAATAATTTTTAGAAACATTTGAAAAATTTTTAGTGGCTCTTTCTATACCAGTATAATTGTATGAAAATGTATGATTAGATTTATCTTTTTTTGTAGTAAAAGACAGAATATATGATATTTCATCGTCATTAGTTGAATTATTCGCGTCAGTTCGACCTTGTGTAACTTCATCATAATTAAGAAAAGAGTCGCTGTATCTTAAGCTTCCTTTAAAAATATTATTTTTGCTAAATACGTAAGAATAATTTGCAATTAAACTATCACTTTCGTAACTATCGTCATCATTTGTATCTTTTTCATCATTCATAGCTGATATGCCGTTGGTATTAAACCTATTTATACCAATGTAATAACTATGGTTTTCATAATTGTCTCCAATTGAAATATCTAGATTATCAGTGCCATTTGAACCACCATTTACATTAATATTTGTCTCTTTTAATTTACCTTTTTTTGTAAAAATATTTATTACACCCCCTATGGCGCCACTTCCATAAACAGAACTATTTGAACCTCTTAGAATCTCAACCTTATCAATTGACGATGTCATTATATTTGAAAAATAAAATGAATTATCGCTTGATGATGGATCTGACATTTTAACTCCGTCAATATAAACTGTTGAATATCTTTTAGGTAAACCCCTTAATTGTATTCCAGTTGTAGTTCCATAACCACCCGATCTAAAATAATTCATGCCTGGTAAACTATCATTTAAAACATCTGCTAAAAAAAATTCCCCAGCCTCCTGAATTTCTTTATTATTTAGAGTGGTCACAGAAGTTCCAACAGAACTATATGATTGATTTGTTTTACTTGGCGCTATAACTATTATTGGTAAATCTTTGGCAAAGCTTGTATTGTGTGAAAATATTATAATGATTAAAATTAAATAAAATCTAATAATCATTCGGCACTCCTCCATTTTTTACTATTAATCAAGATTAATAGTGTTTAAGTTTTCAATGCCGATGTCTATTTAATAATCGTAGAGCTAGACTTTTCCTGGCCTTCACTCAACAGCGGACTATACTGGATGGCACTCGGACTTTTTTTTCACCGTTGCAGGTACAGCTAATGAATTTCACATTATTCCCCATCACGATTCAGTACGATACCAAAATAAAAAAAACTACAAAAAATGCAAGTTAAAATTTAGGTTTGAGCTCGTTAAATTGTTTTTGATTGCTCAATTTCCATATTCTTTTAGATTTCAAAACCGTTAGAACTTTCAAATTACTTCCTCCTAAACCAAAAAAATACGATTTTTTGAACCTAAATTTTTTTTTAAAAAATTTGTTTATCAAAATTTTTATATTTTTTTTATTATAAGAACAATTAATAATTGATAATAATTTTGCTCTATTATTCTGCCTGTTCCCAATATTTATTGTAGGTATACCGTAGTATGGTGCTTCTATTATCCCTGAGCTTGAATTACCTATTATAAAATTACAATTTTTTAGTAGTGTTAAATAAAACTCAAATCTTATTGATGGAAAAATTTTTATATTTTTTGATTTAATTTTTTTATATTCATGTAATATTATTTTTGAACCCAGATCATTATTTGGAAATACCAAAATAAAATTTTGTCCACTTTCTTCTAAAGCGTAAATAAAATTTTTAATATTCTGTTTTAAGTTCTTTAAATCTGTAGTAACCGGGTGAAAAATAGCGAGTGCAAATTTTTTGAAATCTAAATCATATTTTGTATTTACTTCACTTATTGAGGGAAGATTCTTATTTAATAATAAGTCAACATCTGGTGAGCCGGTAATGAATATATTGCTATCTAGTTCACCCATTTGAATTAATCTTTTTTTTGCAATCTTATTTGTAACAAAATGAATATTGCAAAGTTTAGAAATAGAATGTCTAAATATTTCATCAACCGTTCCTGATAGCTCGCCACCCTCAAAATGAGCAACTTTTATATTATTTAAACAGCAAACAATTGCACATGCTAAAGGCTCTGTTCTGTCTCCATGAATGATTACAAGATCAGGCTTTATTTTTTTTACATATTTTGAAAAACCAACGATAGTTTTAGATAAAATATCATCATGATTGTTGCCAAGACTTTGATTTGAAAATAGTTTAATATTTCTTATTTTATCTTTTTTTATTAATTGATAAGTGTTTCCATAAAGTTTTACATTATGCATACCAGTAACAAAAACTGATACATCAAATTGTTTAAATTTTTGTGCACTAATAATAATACTTTTTAACTTTCCATAATCTGCGCGAGTTGCGGTTACAAAGATAATTTTTTTCAATTTAAGTCTTTTTTTTTTAATTGGTAATTTTTTAAGATTTGTCTTTTAGCAGATTTACCTAGAATTTTTTTTAAATCATTTACAGAAAAGTCACCATTGCCGGGTCTTTTTAAACAAATATTTTTTTCAGTAATTTTTTCACCATATTCTATTTGATATTTGGCTACTACTGACGCAAAAGCAAATTTTGCTGTTGATTTTTCATCTGATATAATTTTTTTTCCTTTTCCAAGAGAATTAAAAATAGACTTACTTCCTTTAATTAGCTGTTTAAGTTCATTAAAATCCATTGATGAGGAAAAATCAGGACCTCTACCTTTATTTTTATTAACTACAAAATGTTTTTCAATTATTCTTGCTCCAAGACTAATACTTGCTAAGCAAGGATATATGCTTTGCGAGTGATCTGATAAACCAACTAAACAACTGGGAAAAGCTTTTTTCAGTTCCGTAATACAGTTAAGTCTAATTAATTTGTCAGGAGTCGGGTATATATTTGTGCAATGCAACAATGCTAATGAAATTTTTTTTTTTAAAATAATGTTTACCGATTTATATATACTTTTAATGTCGTTCATGCCTGTGCTCATAATAATTGGTTTTTTAAATTTGGTTAAGTATCTCACAAAATCGTAATTATTACACTCACCAGATCCTATTTTAAAAGCGGGCACTCCAAATCTATTTAGTCTATCTGCTGCCTCTTTAGAAAATGGTGTACTTATGAAAATTTTTTTTTTTTGCTTTGATAAATTTCATCAATTTAAATTCATCTTTTTCACTTAAAGCACATTCTTTAATTACGTGATAAATTGATCTATTTGCGTTTAGTGGAATTATTTCTTTAGCCTCCTCCGACATTTCCTCATCTGGTATATGAGTTTGATGTTTTAATACTTCTGCACCTGCTTCTATTGCTTTTTCTGCAAGATAAATAGCTTTATCTAATGAACCATTATGATTGATTCCTAGCTCAGCGATTATTACAGGGGTATGTTTTTCACTTAATGTAATTCTATCTAATTTAAATTTAATCAAAATATTCTTCTTTTTAAATTTTCTTAATTAGTTAATATTACTTAATTTATAAATACTCAATTAAAATTATGAGAGTGATAGCGCGTTTAGATATAAAAAATGAAAATGTTATAAAAGGTATTAATTTTGAAGGTTTAAGAAAAGTAGGCCAACCTATTGAAATGGCAAAAAAATATTACAATGAGAGAATTGATGAAATAATTTTTATTGATGCGGTTGCAAGCCTTTATGGAAGAAACCAATTATTTGATATTATTGAACAATCTACAAAAGAGATATTTTGTCCTATAACAGTTGGTGGAGGTATTCGTTCAATAAATGATATCGACAAGTGTTTGGGGTCCGGAGCTGACAAAGTAGCGATAAACTCATATGCAACTGAAAATCCAAATTTTATAAAAGAAGCGGTGAAAACTTTTGGAAGTAGCACAATTTTAATTAACATTGAAGCAAAACAAATTAATAAAAAAAAATGGGAAGTTTATAAGTTTTATGGAAGAGAAAAAACTGGATTAGATTTAAACTATTGGGTAGAGAAGGTCCAAGAATATGATTGTGGAGAAATCATTTTAACATCGGTTGATAAAGAAGGACTTCAAAGTGGAATGGATTTTGAGATGTTAGAAAACGTAATCAATAAAATCAATAGACCTTTGATTTTTTCAGGAGGTTTTGCAAAATTGACAGAAATTGAAAATATAAAGAAATACCCCTGTCTGAGCTTATCAATAGCATCCACTTTACATTATAATGACTTGACAGTAGATCAAATCAAAAATGCATAAAAAAATTTGTATTCTAGATTATGGCTTAGGTAATGTAAAAAGTTTATATAATGCTCTTAATCAAATCGGGCATAAGCCTTATCTATACAGTTTAAATAAATCAGAAAATTTTGATTTAATATTCATACCGGGGGTTGGATCGTTTAATAAAGCAAGTGAAATATTACATTCAGGAGAGTATTTAAATTTTTTAAATGTTTTAAATAAAAATACGATAATATTCGGAATATGTCTTGGCATGCAGCTCTTTGCATCTGAGGGAGAAGAAAACGGGAAATCATTAGGCTTAAATTATATTGAGGGAAAAACTGAAAAAATAAAAAATAGTAATAATCTTATTCTACCTTTTGTCGGATATTTAAATGTTTCCTTTAATAAAAAAGTAAAATATTTGAAAGATTTTGACTCAACAAAATTTTATTTTGTACATTCATATAAACTTTCGCCTAAAAACCATGAAGACATCTTATCCACAACAACCAACCAAGGAGTGACCTATTGTTCATCAATAATGAGCAAAAGATTTATAGGTACACAGTTTCATCCTGAAAAAAGTGGGGATATAGGTCTTGAATTTTTAGAAGCTATAATTAAAAACAATTTATGAAAAAAAACTTTTCTCTATTTGGATTGCCTGAAAAAGTCAAATTTTGTTCTTCTTGTGTAATTTCTAATCAAAGACCAAATTCAGTTGTTGAGTTCAAAAATACAAATAATATAAAATCTGGAATTAATATATACGAAAATAGATGTGAAGCGTGCAAGTATTCTGCCATTAAAGAAGATATTGATTGGGATAAAAGAGAATCTGATCTTATAAAATTATTATCTAAATATAAGAAAAAAACCGGATACGATTGTGTTGTTCCTGGAAGTGGTGGAAAGGACAGTGCATATACGGCTCATATATTAAAATATAAATATGGAATGAACCCATTAACAGTAACGTGGGCACCACATTTATATACTGATATCGGATGGAGAAATTTTACTAATTGGATACACGTTGGAGGTCTGGATAATATACTTTTTACGCCAAATGGAAAACTTCATCGTCTTCTTACTAAATTATCTTTTGAAAATTTACTTCACCCTTTTCAACCTTTCATTATTGGACAACGAATTATTGGACCTAAAATTGCAAATCGTTTTAATATTCCTCTAGTTATCTATGGAGAAAATCAAGCAGAGTATGGAAACAATATAAATGAAAACTATAATCCGTTAATGGATGCTGATTTTTATAGTAATAATGAAAACGATCAGATTAATTTTGGAGGGATAGAATTGAATGAAATAATAAAAACTCATGGTTTCAGAATGAATGATTTTGACCCTTATCTGCCGTTAAATCGCTCAGAAACAAAAGACAAAAATATAAAAGTATTCTACTTAGGATATTTTTTAAGATGGGACCCCCAAGAATGCTTTTACTATGCTTCAAAAAATACGGGATTTAAATCAAATACTGAGAGAACAGAAGGAAGTTATTCAAAATATTCAAGCATTGATGATAAAATTGACCCATTTCATTATTATACAACTTACATAAAATTTGGTCTTGGAAGAGCAAGCTATGATGCGTCTCAAGAAATAAGAAATGGAAAAATAACTCGTGAAGAGGGAATTACGTTAGTCAAACAATATGACAGTGAGTTTCCAAATAAATATTTTAAAGAATTTTTGGAATATATTGACGTAGACGAAAAAAGATTCCATCAAATAATTGATAGCTTTAGATCTCCACATCTATGGGATAAAGTTAATGATGTTTGGAAACTTAAATCAACTCTTTAAAATTGAAATATTTTCAAAAATTTTTTTCAGTGCATAAATCAAGCCAATTGAGCTATTAGTACTGGTCAGCTGCACGCATTACTGCGCTTCCACACCCAGCCTATCAA
>MDSZ01252966.1_pt1 | contig 12576 bp, 11 predicted proteins | sample 811201 | NCBI WGS metagenome assembly MDSZ01 (sample SAMN05326647, study PRJNA326480) | marine metagenome | isolation source: seawater | place: Indian Ocean: North | collected 2010
ATGCTGAAAAAAAAATTAAAACTGAAGAAAACATATCTGTAAATAACAGATGTTATGTAGGTTATTCTCAGAATAACAATCTTTATTCTTTTGTACATGGAAATGTATGGGCTAAATCTAAATCAATTTATCCTTCTAATTTTAGTTCGACAGATATGATTAAAACATCTTTGATTAAAAATTATTACTATACTATTCAAAAATATTTTACAGATTATGATAAGAATGAATTATTCTTTGCTAATCCAACCACAAAAATAATTACATTTTCTTTAGAAGGGAAAAATTTTAGTTTAAGGCCAAGCTGTGTAAATTTAATCAATATAAAAGAGCCAATTATAACTATAAATTCAAACTGTGCACTTTTGAGACCAACAGTTTTTAGTTATAAAGATAATTTTGTAGATGCTCATCATGCTTAAAATTGATTAAATACTAATTATTTTAATATAAATTCTCAATTTTTAAGAGATCTAGGTATTTTTCTTTTATAAATTGTATTTAGTGTTTCACCCTTTTTTAATTTATAATTTGGATCTTTTAATAATCTTTTATTAGTAGAGATAATTTTTTCAAAATTATTTTCAAAAAGAATTTTTTCAACAAGGTCGAATTGATTAGAATAATCAGGTGATAGTTCAACTAAAATTTCTTCAAGTTGTTCATTTTTTAATAAATTTTTTGCCCCACTTAAAATTAAATGCTCAATTCCATCAACATCTATTTTAATATATTTTGGCACCTCAACTAAATTATTATCAATTAAAAAATCTATATTTGTTCCAAATATTTGATATTTATTCATTATTTTATCTTCAGAAAGTTCATCTCCGATAGAATCGATCTTGTTATCAAAAGTCGAGTGTGCCCATCCTTCTAGAAATTTTGTTTCATTAAAATGTGACATGATATTAGGTTTATCACAAAGTGCTAACTGAAAAATTTTTATTTTATCTGATAAATTATTTATTGATATATTTCTACTAAGTATTCTTGTATTTGATGTACTTGGTTCAAAAGATATAACTTGTAATTTTTCATGCATTATTGCAGCATATAAGGAGTAAAGGCCAATATTGCTACCAATATCCCAAAAAAAAATTTTTTTATCATTAATTTTAAAATTATTTATCCAATTAATAGTTTCTGGTTCTTTAATGTATAAAGTTTGAACTCTTATAAGAGACATTTCAGATGGACAAAAAAAATTAATATTTTTATTATTTATTATTTGTGAATAGTATTGCTTATTTTCAATAATATCATGAATTTTAGGTAAGAAATTTTTTAAATTATATTTTCCAAATATAACTTGAATAATTTTGTCGAGGTTGATTATAAAATTAGAAATTAATTTAACAAACTTTAAATAAAAATAGTTTTTCATAATTAATATTGTATTTTAAAATTTTTAATTAGAAAAAAGTGACTTTTTTTTTTGAAAGTTAATTTAGCTGGTACCGAGTGATTAATTGCCATATAAAACAATATTTTTATATCTTTTTATAGTTTCATCATTGGAACATTCAATGAAATTTTTCCAAAGATTGTGTGGATAATTTTCTAGTGTTTTGTAATTATTGGCAATTAAATCTATGTCATCAAGCATTAAACTTTCGGGTATTGACTGGTCAACTGATTTTGATTTTAATATAAAGACTTGAAGTCCTAAAAACCCTAGTTCAAAGCATAAAGAGCTAGTAACACCAATCACAATTTTTCTAAGTGGACCATCTCGTAATGGACGATTTTCAATCAAAACATGCCCAGGTTTAAACCAGAGACTAATTGGTAATTTGCGATCAATTAGTAACTTATTTATTTCAAATAATTTATTATTATGATCTTCAAATATTTTATCTTGAAATATCAGTGTTACCCCTTCTAACGGAGTTTCAATCTCTGGCATATCAGGTTTCCCAATTATAAAAATTTTTGAATCAGTATATTTTTTAAAAATATTCTTATTATAATCGCCCCATACTAAAATATTTTGACAAACAGTAGGTTTATAAGTGCAGTTAATCAACCTATCTTTTTCATAAGAGGAAATAGTTTCGTTATAATGACTCATAGCGTGTTGGAGAGCAAATGTTTTAATTTTATTATTATTTGCTATCTGGCAAATAATATTTTCAACTGTTACCATCTCTTGAAAAGAAACTAATTTAGAATGATCCAGTAAGTTTGGTAAAATTTTTATAGAGTCAGATAAAGAGTTAAAAAAATATATAAGAACATTAAATCCATTTATACTAAAGAATTTAACTTCATAAAATTTGAAGACCTCTATCCATGATTTTCTAGATTTTAATAAAAAAAAAATACAATAAAAAAAAGGAAAAATATCAATTTTTATTTTTCTATTTTTAAAAACACAAGTCGAAGTATCTTCAATATTTTCAAAATGTTTCACATGATTTTCTATATTGGGTCTTGAATGATTCCGAATAATAAGAATATTTGATTTTCCTGTTTTGGGTGATTTAATTATAGGTGTTGTTACAATTGAATTATAAATTGTTCTAAGTAGAAATTTAAATAACAGAATAAATCGTTTAGATAATTTTGGAATATTTTTTGGTGGTAAATTTGCAGATGACCATAATTGCCAGGCTAAAGCTTTTTTAAAATCTAAAGGTGTATTTTTAAAAATAGAATTTATTTTTTTTAATTTTAAAAACATATAATAATTTATTCATTTGCTAATTTTTTGCTTAATCGCACATACTAAATTAATAATATTATTCTTAATAATATTGATTAAGGAATCATTAGATGTAAAGTAGATCTTGAAAGTTTTTTCGAATAGTTCCAGTTGAGCCTCACTAATTTCACTTGCTTCTTTTTTTGCTTTCGAAACTCTCTTGTTTTCAAATTCTAAGAATTCTGTTTGTTCTAGATGATTGTTCAACTCTGAAATTATTGGCTCGTACTTTTTGGTTAAAGTTGTTTTAACTTCATCTGTAATACTTGGTAACTCTGAGATAATATTGGGCAATGAATTGGTTAGAGCATCAGAAAGCGCAGAACCAAATTTAGGATCTAATCTATTTGAGGATTGAATTAACACATATTCAGCAAATGACATAGACCTGTTAACTATTTTTTGAGTGGGGAGGATAAAGTCATCTAAGACACCTTGATCTATCTCTAATGCTTTGCACAAAACAGAGGAAAAGCTTCTAAAAATGTCATTTGCGTGATTTGAATAATTTTTAATGTGTAGGTTAAACTTGTGTTTTTTTGACAAATTTATCCATTCAAGAACATTAATGTGATGTGAGTCTTTAACAGTAACTAAAAAATCATTTATAGGCTTAGATAAATGTTTTCTCTTTACTGCTTGACCCCAAGTTGAGCATAATAAATCAAGAACGTTTCGAGTATACAAGATTACTGAAACCTTATCGCAGCGGCCTAAAATTTTTTTTTCTAGGTTGTCATTCTGTAAAAGTTGATAGAAAAGTGTTTCTCCCGAAAATAAAATATTCTTATATTTTCCAAAATCAATTTCTTCATTATCTAATAGAACGCTACCGTTTCCAGATGAAATATGTCCATTTTTTGCAGCATTGAAAGAGCTATGATTTGGATAATATACGTTAAGTTGCTCTAATTTTTTTGTGTTGCAGGCAAGAATTGATTGAATGTAAGAGCTACCAGTCTTTCCATGACCAATGTGAAGGATTAGATGCTTCATTATCTATTCCTACATTCACAATATGATTTCATCTTGCACCTCCGTTAATAAAGTGACTACATTATCTTATTATATTAAATATAGTTTACAAGAACTCTATTCTTTCTAATTTACTTTACTTGTGGTTCTTAAATTATTTTATATTTAAAAAAAAATTATTTAATTTTTTTTAAATATCCATTTGGTGCATTAGTTATTAACAGCTGATTATCTATATCTCTATCAACTATAAATTCGGGATGAAGACTTAAATATTTATCTACGGCTGTTTTAGGATTATTTCCTCTGTCCCAAGATCTATTAGGATAACTATTTTTTGGCATATACTCAATTATTGTATCAAAAACTATGCAATAATTGTTTTTACTTACAAGGCTACCGTATAATTCCAATTCATTTAAGACATGATCATGAGTGTGGTTGCTATCTAAGATTAGCATTATATTTTTACTTTTACTCGCAAATTTTTTTACTTTATCAACTATCTGTGGAGATGTACTGGAACCCTCAAACATTGTAATTTTTTTATACATAGGATGAGACTTAATCAATTTCTTATTATGGTTTCTAATATCTATATCTATTCCTAAAACTTTACCTTTTTTTATTAACCCACATGTTTCAAGCATCATTAAGATTGAAGCTGAAAAAATTAAAGACCCTCCATGAGCTATACCTGTTTCAATTATTAAATCTGGCTTTGTTTTCCAAATAAGTTCTTGAGTAGCAATCATATCCTGAGGAAATTGTATTATTGGTCTACCCAACCAAGAAAAATTATATGTATATTGAGTATCTACAGATTTATTAACAAAATTTAATCCTAATTTTAGTTTGCTCTTTTGTTTTTTTATATTTTGTTTTTTTTTATTATTAAATTTTTTTATCTCATTCATATAATTTTTTTAAAAATAATAAGGTTTTAAAACTAAGTTATACTAAAAAATATCAAAAAAAAAATAAATTTTGTGTATACCAAATCTCATTCGAAATGAAAATTTTCTATAATCTTTTCAATTTTATTTAATTCAGTTTTATCTACTTTTATGCCTTCATTTTTTAAGTAAGACAGATCATCTTTAAAAAGTACCTTTCGATCTTTCCAAATACTCAATGATTTAATATAATCTTTTAGAGATGAAGGAATTAATTGTTTTAAATAAAAAATAGATAAAGGAATAATTTTTTTTTTGTTTTTAAGATAAATTATTTGGTGTTTTAAAAATTCACCCCCACCACCTTTAAGAAAAAATTCACAGGATTTTAATGCCATTTCTTTATAAGAAATATTAATTTGTATTTTAGTTTCTCTATAAGAATCCTCTAAAATTTTAATATACTCTTTTTTTTCACTATTTGAATTCCACCAATCTTGAAATGTAAATTTTGGTTCTGGTTCATGATTTTTGTACATTTCCCTTACTGTGAGATGTTCACCAAATGATCTAAGCCAATATAATTCACGTATAATTTTTGATTTTCCAGCAAATGCCAAATACATATTAATTTGAATTTCATCTGATGAAAAAAAATTAAATTTATTTTTTTTATCTTTTTGTTTTTTTAGAAATTTGAAGGGTAGTTCAAAAGCCTTTTTCCATATTTCAGTTCTGATCATTGAGTACATTAAAAAAGGTTCATAATTAATAAGATAATTTTCTACCCTTTCAATTGGATCAGAAATCATTGTATAATTATAATTTTCAATAAGTCTTTTGTATGTTCGTTTACTAAAAATTTTTTTACTTTTTTTATCAACTTCAAATCCTAAGCAAATACCAATACAAGACATAACATCATCATTTTTTTCTAGATCTTTAATAACTGATATAGCTGCTGAAATTGGATAAAACTCATCATCACAAATTAATTGGGTATATTTTGATTTAATTTTTGAAAAGGAATTAAAAACACGTTCATTGTAATGACTTGTGTCATGAATATAGATGATATTTTTGCCAAAAGATTTTAGTCTTTCACTCTTAATTGGAATTGGTGATGCATCTAAAACTATAAGAACGACTCCTGTATTTGACCAATAAGCAATATTTCTAATAACATGTTTTTGTCTTCCATATGTAGGCATTACCAAAGTTAATTTTGATAATTCAGAATTTTCTTCTATGTTCATTAAACCAATTATTAATTTTTTACCTTGTTTTTTTAGTACCCACTGGCTTATTTATAAAATCGACTTCTAAAGTTTTTTGTTTATTTTGATTAATTCTATATTTCATCTTTTTTTTATATTTTTTAATGTGTTGCTTATTTGTATCCATAACTTTAGCAGGATTTCCATAAACTATACTAAAATCAGGAACATTTTTAGTCACAACACTTCCGGCTCCAATGACACATTCTTTTCCAATAGTTAGATTAGGTAAAATTACTGCGCCAGTTCCAATAAAACTAAATCTGCCTACTTTTATATTGCCAGCTAATTTAGCACCTGGTGCAATGTGTGTTCCTTCATTTATTATACAATTATGGTCAATAGATGAAGAATGGTTTATGATTGAATAATCTCCTATTTTACATTTGGCTCCAATAGTAGCATTCATCAAAATTTGAAGACCTTTTCCTAATATTGCATTAGAAGCTATATTTGATTTTTTATTAATTGCAGAGATTACTTTTAAATTATTTTTAATAAAATATTTGCTAATTAAAACTCTATCTTTTCCATTACCGCCTATAGCAACAACAAAATAATATGGACCCTTTTTATTTTTTATCCATTTTTCAAATTCTTTTTTTCCATATAGCAAATTTACATTTTTAAATGGACTTTTTATTTTCTTATTATTATCAAGTAATAACTTAATAGAATAATCTTTAGATAAAAACTCTTCAAGAACAACTGACTGGCCTGTTGCCCCCCAGATTATTAATTTTTTTTTATTTTTCATTTTCAATATAATTTATAATATTGTCAGAAATGTAGTCGACATCCTCATCAGACATATCATAATAACTTGGTAAATTTATTCCATTTTTACCTAGTTTAATACTTATATTGTTTTTAACTGCTTCGTTAAATTCAGGACAAGTACTCACAGGATAGAAAAAAGGTCTCAATAGGATGCCTTTTGCATTCATTTCTTTAATTATTTTGTTTCTACTCAAATTTAATTTTTCATCCAGAATTATTGTGGGCATCCAATATGAATTTTTCACATACTCGGCTTCGCTATTAATATCAATATATTTTATCTTAGAAAATTTTTTTTTATAAATTTTAAAAATTTCAATTTTCCTTTTTACTAAATTCTCTACTCGTTGCATTTGAGCATAACCAAGTGCTGCTTGTAGATTTGACATTTTGTATTTAAGTCCAACTTTATCTACCCACAAATCTTTTTTAATCTCTGGATCTCTACCATGATCATGAAAAATACATGCTTTATCATATAAACTTTTGTTATTTGTTACTAACATTCCACCTTCACCTGTAGTTATCGTTTTTGTACCATGGAATGAAAACACACCTATATCTCCTATGCTTCCTGCTTTTTTGCCTTTGTACTCACTTCCTATGGCTTCAGCACTATCCTCAATAACAAATAAATTATTTTTTTTAGCGATTTTCAATATTTCGTCCATCTCACACATATTACCATAAAGATGAACTGCAATAATTGCTTTAGTTTTTGAAGTTATCGCCTTTTGAATTTCTTCTGGATCAATACACCAAGTTTTTTCTATTACATCTACAAAAACAGGCTTTGCAGAGAGATATATTGCTGGCGCTACAGATGCTATCCAAGTTGCATCAGGTACTATTATCTCGTCACCTGGCTTAATACCCAAAGTTTTTAAAGCTATATGTAATGATCCAGTACAACTTGATGTGGCTATAGCATATTTGGATCCTACATAAGTCTTAAAAGCATCTTGAAATTTATATATATAGTCATAACAATGATTTCCCCACCCATTATCAATTGCATCATAAACAAATTTTTTTTCTAACTGTTCTATTGATGGCTTTGTATGGAATAATTTTTTCATCAAGTATTTATTTAAAATTATTTGTATTATAATAAAATAGTAAGATACTTATATAAATATTTAATTTTTAATATTTATTTAAGATTATTCTAACTTAATTTATGTTTTAGTTCCCAATAATTTGATTTTTTTTCCCATAAATTTGGATTTCTATATTTTTCAATAGTGTCATAAAATGTTTGTCTATCAATCGAAGTATAATCTAAAAAATCTTGTAAATATTTTTCGGGGAATTCTGCATCATATCTATTAACAAGTGCCACACCTTCTTCTCTACTTATTTTTCCATCCCTTATTTCTTGTGCACTATCATTTGTAGCTCTACCCAATCCAAATTTTAATAACATCATATAGTAATGAAAACACTCTAACTTATCATCTAATCCATTTGATTTAGTATATGTTCCGGGTGTTCTTTCACTAGCAACTTCAAAGCCAACATTTCTTGAAGCATAATAAAAATTCTCTTGTTGACTCCAGTATTTATAATAACTCATGTAATGAACTTGCAAACCAAGTTGTTCTATATGTTCGATTTTTGGGGATCTATAAACTTCAAAATCATTTAGTGTTAGGTTGTATTTTTTCTTTAACTCTCCTATTTTAACACCTGAAATATAAAGTTCATCATCATCAACATCGAAAGATGTTATTAGATCATTGTTCATTAAAGGTGAGTAATTATCTTCAATACGATTTCCATACTCAGCTACATTTTCACCATAAAATACTAAAGGTATTTTTTTTTCTAATGCTACCTTAGCACCAACAAGTCTTTGACCCATTATAAACGGTTGGAATGGGTGTCCTAAATTTAAAAAAGCTAATTTTGTTAATAATCTATGGACTTTTCCATTAGGTGTTACTAAAATATTGTCAAAACCCCCATTAATCATATTATAAAAATTTTTCTTACCTATCTCAGTATAGATGTGTGGCGCCCATGTAGCGGTAAGCGGATTCATATTGTATTTCTCTTTTAAAATATGGGCAACATATTGAGAGTCTTTACCTCCGCTAGCAGGAACAACAACATCATAGCTTCCATTTTTACTTCTATAAGAATCTAATAATTTTATAAGTTCTTTTTCTCTGGTTTCCCAATCAATTTCATTTTTTTTTATTTTTGACCACTTGCAAGCATCACATATACCGTCTTTGTCAAAAAAGGTAGTTTTCTTCTTTTCATTAATTGAGTGTTTTGTTTCAACTAGAGTAATAGGTTTTTGGTTCGATATAACACACTCTGAACAAAATTTTACTTCCTCTGGTAAACTATAATTTAGTGCCATAATACAAAAGAAGTAATACTAATTAAAAATTTAATGTCAAACTATTAAAATATTTTAATTCTCAATTATATTTTTTAATACCTGCAATCCGGCTGGTCCACTTTTTTCAGGATGAAACTGTAAGCCTACGATATTATTTTTTCCAACAACACAAGAATACTCTTCATCACCATACTTATTTGAGGCTATTTCGTTTATTTTGTTTTTTAATCTACATGCATAAGAATGTGCAAAATAGAAATCTAATGACTGAATATTTTTAAAATAATCTTTAGTAATTTTGTTTTCATTATTTTTTTTAATTTCTGACCAACCCATATTAGGTAATCTTAAATTATTTTTGAAATTATTTTGACTGGGTTTTAATAAAGTAACTTTTCCCTCCAGCAGAGACATTCCATTAGTCAAACCATTTTCCTCACTACTATCAAATAACATTTGCATACCAACACATATTCCAATTAATTTTTTTCCTTTTGCAACATGATCTAATGTTGGTTCCATAAAATTTTGCTTTTTAAATTTCGCAATACATGATTTAAAATTACCTACACCTGGTAAAATAATAGTTGAGTAATCTTTTATCTTAGAAGCTTCTTTCAAAACAAAATTTTCAATATTTATTTTCTTTAGTGCATTAGATACACTAAAAATATTTCCTGAACCATAATCTATTATACCAATCATATTCTTATTTTTATTTTATTTTGATTATTTATTAAAAAATTTTTAATTTCTGAAATTGTTATTTTGTCAATGTGTAATAGATTTGAAAAAGCTGCTCCATCAGCTACAACAGTGTTGATCAAATCATTAATATTTTCTAAATTTCCTGCTCCACCAGAACAAATTAAAGGAACTTTTGAAATTTTGCTAACCTGAGAAATTAAGCTTAAATCAAATCCACGTTTGGTACCTTCGTTATCAATAGATGTTAAAAATATTTCTCCAGCACCTCTATCAATGCACTCTTTGACCCATTCAAATAAATCTTTGTGTGTTCTTTCTCTACCACAATCTGCATAAGGTTCCCATTTATTGTCACCAATTTTTTTTGCATCTATTTGCAATACCATGCAATTAGATCCAAAATTTCTTTCAATCTCATTAATTAAAGCTGGCATGGAGTGTAAAATTGTATTAATAGCAACTTTATCTGCACCACTATTAAGTGCTTGCTCAACATCATTTATACTACGCAAACCACCAGCTAAAGTAATAGGAATAAAAACCTCTTTAGAAATTTCTTTTATTACATCAAATAAACTATTCCTTCCATATAAGCTTGCAACAACATCATTTAAAAAAATTTCATCAGCTCCATCTTCATAATATTTTTTTACAAAAAATTTAGGATCCCCGACAACTTTTACACCCTCTAATCTGATTGTTTTAACTAATTTGTCTCCCTTTATGTCCATTCTTGGAATTATTCTAAAGTTTTTTTTCATGGGTTTTAAAAGTATAATTAAGATATTTCTTTTCTAATTTGTTCTAATTTAATTTTTTTTTGCAAACTTCTATTTTTGTCATACAAAAGATTAAATTTAATTTTACTGTTCTTTCTAATAATAATTGATTTAGCATTTCTTACCTCTAAATTGTCAGCAACTGCACTTATTGGTCTTTTTGATGGGTTTAAATTTTTTATAATAATTTTTGCCTTATCATTTACAATTTTTCCTTTCCATCTTCTTGGTCTGAACGCACTTATTGGAGATATAGATAACTTTTTTGAATGAAGGCTTAAAATAGGTCCATGAACTGATAAATTGTATGCTGTACTTCCGGCTGGAGTTGAAACTAATACTCCATCTGCAACCAATTTTTTTATTATTTGTCTTGTTTCTTGTTTGATAGTTAATGTGGCAGCCTGTCTACTTTGTCTGAGCACAGAAACCTCATTAATAGCAATAAATCTTTTAATTTGATTATTTTTATTTTTAACAATCATTTCTAATGGCGATATAGAGATCATATTAGCTCTGTTAAGATTATTAATGATATTTTTTGAGGAAAATTTATTCATTAAAAAACCATAATTACCAGAATTTATTCCATAATACTCTTTGTTTGTATTTTTATTTTTTTTAAGTGTTTGAAGCATAAAACCATCTCCACCAATCACTATTACAAGTCTAGGTTTTTTAAAATTAATATGATTTATTTTTTTTAATAATTTTTTTTTAATAATTTGAGATTTTTTATTTTTATCTGAAATTATTTGTAAATTATTCATAAACTATAATATATTGTTCTTTTTAATTAACATTTTTTTGTTTGACCAAATTTATCATTACGCTTTCAAAATCTTTAGTAAATGACTTCATTCTATCAAAATTTTTACTTTTATAATCTATAAGATAATCTTTGATCATTTTTAATTCAGATCTATTAGAACAATAAAAATCAATTTTTTGTTGATATTCATGTTCTGAGGTTGCTATCAAATTTTCCAATTTTAAGGTCGATAATAAACTCATAGATACTCTGCTTGCAAAAGAATTGCCATTTAAAGAAATAGTTGGAACACATGATTGAAACAAAGAATCTGAGATCCCCGTGTGGCCATTATAAGGGAAAGTATCAAGGTACAAATCAAACATGCTTATTCTCTTTAAATTATCTATGTGGTTTATATGATTTAAAAAAATAATACGATTAAAATCAAAATTATTTTCATCACAATAACTTTTTATATTAATTTTCACTTTAGGATCAACTATATATAATGCAAGATAGATATCTGAATGCTTTTTCATAATTTGCATCCAGATATTAAAAATATTAGGTAGGATTTTTTCTATACGACTTAGACATCCCATTATAAAACTATCATTGGGTAAATTAAAAATTGATCTATCTAAATCGTTATCAAAGGGAATTGGGGTAAATGGTTGATAATTTTCTTTTAAATACAAAACAGACTCTGAATAAAATTTCTTGTCTTTTTCTGGTATTATTACTTGATCTGCAATTATATAATCATATTTATTAGTACCCATTGTTCCAGGATATCCTAGATAATTTATTTTAATCTTCGCAATATCAAAATTAAACACTTCAGATTTACCAAGCATTGTTAAGCCAGCTAAATCTATTGCAATATCTAAAGAGTGTGATTTTATTAATTTAATAATTTCATCATTAGATTTTCTATCAATATCAAAAAAGAAATCTACATTTTTTGATACTTTTTCTCTTTCTGGTCCATCTTGTTTGAGCAATGAATAAGCATAAATTTCAAATTTCGATTTATCATGATTTAAAAATAAATCTTGAATTAAGTTGAAAACAGCATGTTTTCTAAAATCTCCAGAAATATACCCTATTTTAATTTTTGATTTTACGGTTATTGTTTGGTTTTCAATAAAATTTTTTTCATTATCTGTAATCTGCTTTATTTTTGATTTGAAATTCCAGTAATTTTCAGCATTTATTTTTAGTAGGGCTGGATCATCACAAAAATATTTTAATGCTAGTGGTCTGAAAATTATTTTATTATCAACTTTGTCCTTAAATAAATCTATATCTTCAAGCAAACCTTTCCAAAAACCTAAATGCATTTTA
>MDSZ01226703.1_pt1 | contig 12575 bp, 11 predicted proteins | sample 811201 | NCBI WGS metagenome assembly MDSZ01 (sample SAMN05326647, study PRJNA326480) | marine metagenome | isolation source: seawater | place: Indian Ocean: North | collected 2010
AGGATGAAGCTCTTAAAAGTCAAGGAGGACTACAATGAGTATAACTATAAATTCTAATTTGGCATCAACAAATGCCTCTCTTAATCTCAAGCGTGCAAGCACTCGTTTGAGTAAAAGCATACAGCGTTTATCAAGCGGTAATCGCATTACTTCTGCTTCTGATGATGCTGGTGGCTTGGCTGTTGCAATGAAACTACAAAGCAGTCTTCGTCGTGCAACTGCCTCGATGATGAATACCCAAAACGGTATATCTTTTCTTCAAATGCAAGACAGTGTATTGAAAATCGCTGGTGAAATCATCGACAGAATGTCAGAGCTTAAATCCTTCTGGAACGATGTTTCAAAAAATGATATGGACCGTGAGACCTACAATCATGAATTTCACGAGCTTCAGAAAGAACTTAATTCTCTGCGGGTCCAGAAATTTAATGGAGTTTCTTTATTCGCCTCGGTTAGACCGGATCGTAATAATTTAAAAATTGTAACTTCTGATGATGGTCTTGGAGAGAAAATCGAAATCTCACGAGTCGGATTATTTGAAAATTTAAAATCCAAGTTTGGGGCCGACGGGGAATTGAATTCCGGTTCGCATGGAGAATACAGGCAACTTGTTGGTGAATTTACTGCTGATGGTGGGATACTTGACGCCAACCCAGGATTCGCAACCCGCGATTATAGCAAAGGCGAGGTTGTATTTCGACGAGGTCCAACCGATGATACCGCTGGTTACTTCATGGCACTTAAAGATGTTGAGTCTGGTTCCAAAATTGTTGACAGTGCCGATGTTAGTTCAAATTGGATCCGTATTGCCGATAAGAGTGGTAAAGGGTTTTCGGAAGCTTACCCAAATGCATCTCTTTACGATCACAATAGCTTGAAGTTTAATTCCTCTGGAGATGCAGTTGCATATTTGGAGGGTGATATTTTAAAGCTGCAGGCCCATTGGAATGACCCGAACAGCTTTATCTTCATTAAAGCCCAGTCAGATGTCCCCAGAAATATACCTCTCAATAAGATTATAGAAGAATATATGGGCGAAGGTAAGTACTTTGATTTTGTCGGAGTCGACCGTACTGGAGATCAAGATGGCAGACCAACATCAAGTTATATTATGCCAAATTCAGAGCATGTAACACCTGCGTCCTATGATGGTTCAGATGTTTCCATATTTGCTGGTATTATGTCTGACAATTCGGGCAACGCTTATACTCCGACTTTTGTTCAGGTAGGTACTGATATTTATGAACCCGCACAAAATTGGAATCTTAAACAGTGGACTGAAAATGGTATTTTTAAGTATGGAGACAATGTTGTAAGTCTTGCGACTACTGGGAACACCAATGTTGTTTATTCCCTTACGAGTAATGTAAAGGGCACCTACTTAGGAGGAGCTTATGATGATAAATCATTTGTTCTCGCAAATGGTGAATGGTACAAGGCCAATGGTTCAGTCTCTATTGGAAGCAATCCTCTCAACTATGCTGATGCAGGAAATAACTGGGATAAAGTTAATGGCTCGCCCCTAGCCGATACTGAGTTTGCCACGGATAAAACGAATGATTACAGGGATGTAACCAACAACGATTACTGGACCAAGACTCATTTCGGTTCCCTTATTAACAAGACTATAGATGTAGATTACCAACGTGGAGATAATATTTACTACCAAGGCAAACATTATATCTACACTTCTCACCTCGCTTCGAGCGATAAGTCTTTCACTGCTGGCAGTGGTCAAGACGGTGTCACAAGTTTTGAGCAGCTATTGTTGCAGGGGGCAGTTACTGAGCTCCACTTGCATGTAGATACAGTTGGCGGTGGCGGTTCTTCTGATTTGGCTCACGGAGTTTATTACAAGCCAAATCAAAGTCTCGATTTCATTGATCGCTTACCTGATTCGGGGCTGGTCCGGACCAACAGCATTGAGCGCAGGACAGATCCTGATCTGGGCGCAGATGGCATTTACAACAGTAATGATGACCTGTTTTATGGTGGTCTTAATGCAGGCGGTGATGGAATATATGGCACAGCTGATGACTTCTACAGCACCACGGCATTTTCGCAGGTCGCAAAAGAAGGTGGCCACATTGACTCAGATGCAGACAACAATAAGGACTTACTAGATACCTCTAACAGTTTGGGGGATTTCAGCGTAGCCGACTTCGTTGATTACATTCAGACAATTGCCAACTTCCGTGCTGTTAATGGTGGTACATTAACCCGACTGGACTATGCAACTCGAATGCTTGAGGAAAACCAGGTAAACCTGGAGGCAGCTCATGGCCGGATCATGGATGCAGATATGGCAAAAGAGGCAGCTAGAATGGCTCAGCAAAATGTGCTATTGCAAGCAGGAGCTGCAATGGTTTCGCAAGCAAATCAGATGAACCAAGTTGTCCTTCAATTGCTTCAATAAGATAAGCAAGATGAGTCAATCCAAGTCAGTGGGCACAAGTAGTTAAATAATTCAAATGCTAATGGATCGCACAAAGTGCAGTGAGCTCATTTCATCTATGAATTTTAGTTATACCATAAGGAGGGGGCACTCCGAGAGTAACCTCGGAGATGCTACCCCCTCTGATATGCCCCTGAGTTTCGTCGAGAATAATTTGACCTTTCCAAGTCAACAAACCTGTTGTGATTCCTTAAAGAAAAGGAAAAGGTTACGATTTTTTGAAACCATGACGGAAAGGTGCAGGAAGACAGACTCTGTGACTGATCACCCTCCCCAGAAACATTTATTGGATTGTTATTCTGCCCTATTTCAAAAACTTCAAATATTATAATATTATGAACGCAAATCTTACCTCTGTTAATTTATCTAGAACCAAGGTGGCTCGATTTGATTGCTCAGACTCCGGGACTGATCGCATTGATCGATCTTTTCTGAATCCAAATCATCCAAACCTAAGTCATCAAGCAAGGAGGATGGCTGTGGTTAATTTAGAAGCAGCATTGGCTAGTTGGAAATCCTTGGAAAATCAAAAGGTTTCACAAATGAGCCTGACCTATCGTTCACGTTTTTCCACATCATTAAGGATCAATCCATCGCGTACGGGCAGTATGCCAAGGAGTCTAATAACTCACTGGTTTAATCCAGATCGGGACAACTTGTAAGTTATATCATACCGAAGCCTATGACCTGGGAAATTATTGCTAAATTTTCGTTAAATAAAAATTAAAGATTACTTAACTTTGTCCGACTATACATTACATACCATACGTTTATGAATAATTTAAAATTTAATTCAGAAAATTTTCATCAAGATAAACGCTTGGGTGAAATATTTCCCAAAAGGTTGATTCTCCTCCCAGATGGTCTGCCTTCAGAGTTGGGCCACTCTGGTCGCTTGAGGGCAGAATAGATAATGAAAGACATATATAAAAATCCGGATATCAAGAGTGGTTTTGCTGTTCCCTTTGCACTCGCTCAATCATCTCAGCAACAGTCAGGTAAAAACCGCAGTCAGCTTTCCGGCTTTGCTAAGGTTTTGGCAGGTGGCAGGGTTGTCAGTCTTAATAAACACAAGCCGTTCGCCGACCGTATGCTCGCAGATGGTGTCTCGAATTGTTTGGATGCGAATCACAATGATGTATCCATTGAACAGATCATACTTGAGTCTGTGGCCACAAACTTGGAGGCCGGAGTCAAGCTAATCGATAAACAGGAGTTTGCACTTGCTCAAATGGGTGGGAGGCTCAGTGAAATGGCCCTTCTTTTAAACCAGGCAAGATGTTCGTCTGATTTTCAAGATATTGCCCAGTCAAAGTTTGAAGAATCTCGCACCACTTTTAGGTCCATAGCAAAGACAACCTTCGACCATACCGCCCTATTTTCAGTTGGGCCGGCCAGGCCAGTCACGGTAATAGTACCGGCAAAGAATCATTGGGAAGGTCTTTCAATTGACAGATGCAACTTGAAGAAACCAGGCTTGTCGGCGATCGAAGTAGGAAAAGTTTCGCCTTCAGCGAATGGCCTCTTACTTGACCCTCAGTCATTTAGTGCCGCTTTTGAGGAGTGGCGAATGCTTTGTGCGGTAAATCGCTTACAATGGCACTTGCTTTACCAAAGGTGGCAAGGGATTGTCCGCACATTACGGGATTTCATTGGGGGGCGAAGATGGACTCCCCCACCCTTCCCCAGTGACGATGCACCTGGGCCTGTTAAACGTCCAAATTTACTAAATTGATGCACCAGGTTTTACATTTTTTCAAATTATCAAATGGCTATAACTGTTAATACAAATAACGCGGCTACCACAGCTGCACTTAATCTATCGCATGCAAGTGATGCACTGCGTAGAAGCCTGGCTCGTTTGTCATCTGGTAATCGAATTGTCGATTCACGCGATGACCCGGGTGGCATGTCTGTGGCTTACAAATTGAATTCTAGGCTAAGCAGGACTGAGGCGGTTCGGCATAATGTTCAGAATGCAATCTCGTATTTGCAGGTGCAGGATGGATCGCTTACTTCTGCTGGAAGAATTGTATCTAGAATGTCTGAGCTCAGAGGCATGGCACAGGATGTAACAAAAAACGCAGGTGATATAGAAAATTACAGTAAAGAATTTATTGAACTGCAAAGGCAACTGGGCCAGATCTATCGGGAAAAGTTTAATGGGGTGAGTTTGTTTTCGGTGAGTGGTTCGAGTAGTGCCCAACCACCAGCACAGCCACCATTAAACAAAGGATACACTACCGATGAAAACCTGCAGAGGGTAACAATTTTCTCACGCACATTGTACACTCATGATAGCGGCCAATTTGACAGTGGAAATGTTTCTATTGGGGTAACCAATTTTGAGCACACTTTTAACCTGGGCTCATTGGATTCAAACTTTGTTGTCTCGTTTTCTGGGACAAAGGCAAACCTTGCCAACGCAAATTCATTAAATGTGCAAAATTACGAAGCATCATCTAGCTCTGCAAACTCAGAAGTTTTCGACGAAGAAGGATTTCTTAAGAGTATATTATTTGTTTCCATGGGGCAATTTGTATCAATTATCGAAAGGATAGCGGATGCTCGTGCTGAAAATGGAGCCGAGCAAAACCGGTTATTTATGGTGGATGAATTGCTTTCCATGAATATGACCAACCTCGAAGCTGCACATGGACGAATAGTCGATGCGGATATCGCCTTGGAATCGACACGTTTTGCCCAGCAGAATGTGAAAGTTCAGGCAGCTGCATCGATGGTGGCTCAGGCAAATCAATTATCCAACATCGCACTCACTCTTCTAGGCCGATGATGCATTTTAAATCATACATATTTTTAACCTATCAAGTTTCTAATTAAACAATGCGAATAGACAATCACATGGCAGGATCCAGCCCGCCAGCTGGTATCAAAAATCGGAAGATCGCGCTTACTAATAAAGCAAAGGGACTGCCCAGTGATTCAAATACTTCTGCGAGCAGGGGTGACCTTGTCGGGAATGATTTCGACCAGGAAAAAAAGGATCACCCTAAGCATTATGTACACAAGCGTAGCAAGATTGAGAAAGCAGTCTATGTATTATCCACAGAGGGATCCTTATGAATCAATTTATTCAATACAACACTCACTCCGGAGGTTCTAATCTTATTACCTAGATGATGTTTTAACCTAACGAAAAACAAACCATTATTATTCACTTTATAAAACTTAATTATTCTTAAAAACCAAATGCAGTTAGCTTTTAACTGAAACATCAAATCATTCTTATCTTGCTGATTTAATCCCCCCCCTTTCAAAGGCAAATCGCCACTGCTTATGCCACCCAATCCATACCAATAAATTTCAATTGTTAACCTAATATTAACTTATACTTACTATTTATATGAGAGATATAATTACATCTCAGTGTGTGAGGTCGTCTACAGGCTTCTCACCATTGCTGTGCACAACAAAGCCGAGCTTACCAAATGAAGATTCCATTTCGCACATAGCGATATCCCACCCAGTATCGCCAGGAAGACCAAAGTTGTCTCAAGCAAATCGCAGAACCGCAATGAGAGATAACTCCAAAGATGCGTTGGCGTTCATGAACCAGCAACACAAGGTTTTACAGCAACTTATTAAAGAGTTTCAAATATTCATCGGTTACCGCGAGCAGTTACCACTTTCTCAGTCTGGACCAATTCCACATGAAACATGGTCAGTTTACTTAATGCATGCACAGTCCCTTCATCATGCAATGAAACAAAACTACATGGGGAAAGCACTCTTTGGTAGTGGTGCAGAGCCACCTGTCAGGGTGCACTTGGAACAAAATGGGGTTGTCGAACCTTTTGACCTCCCCGATCCATCCCTTGAATCGTTGGTCTCAATCCGGGCATTTCTCGGAGGGGTCCCCGATCACCGTTTACCAAGTGTCGAACTTGGAAATGCGTGTATGGCTGAACTTTTGAATGCTCTTGTCCAGATTCAGGACGGGCGGGAAAAATTGAACCACATTTCAAAAAGACTCCCCATGCAAAAGCCTTTATATGAGTCAAGCTCCCTGAGTCATGGTTCATATCGAACAAACACTGGGCAATCACTCAGCTGGATAGATAGGTTTGTCTCCGTAGTCACAAGCCTTATTCGGACCGCTATTCCTGCCAAATCTTTAGGGTAAGCACCCTTTTCACCAATGCCAAAATTTAATCACACAAACCCATAACAGTAAAAAACTTTAATTAATTCATCGGGGGTCGCCACCCAATCCAAGGCGGAAAAACTCGGTAAGGATACCGAAAATTAACCTATATCAAGGAGGATATAACAATGCCAATAGTAGTAAACACCAACGCAGCTGCAACCACAGCTGCATTCAACCTAAGTAAAAATCACGCAAACCTGAGCAAGAGTCTAGCACGCTTATCTTCGGGCAATCGCATTACACAACCAGCTGAGGATGCTGGCGGTTTAGCAGTTGCTTATAAGCTGGATTCTAGCATGAAGCGCACAGAGGCTGTGCTTAATAATCATCAAAATGCACTTTCATACCTACAGGTGCAAGATGGTGCCCTCGAAAGTGTGGGCAGTATTGTTAGTCGTATGGCAGAATTGCGCACCATGGCTGCTGACATTACTAAAAACACAAGCGATGTTGAGAATTACTCCAAAGAGTTCAGGGAGTTACAGGTTCAGCTCAATCAAATCCAGAAGCAAAAGTTCAATGGAGTTAGCTTATTTACAAGCAATAGTGCAGTAGCAGCAGCGGTTTCAGCTGACTTCAACTCCGATTCAACTGCTTCTTATCAACATGTTAACGATCAAGGATCAGTTATAACTAAGACATACGCAAGTCGTTCCTTGCAGTTATTAACCCATCCATCCGGTCAAACAAACGATGGTTCAATCTCTATCAATGGAGTGAATCTTCAGTTTGTGTTATCCATGGATGATACCACCGGTAGTCCTGGTGCTGGTGCTAAGTTCAGCGATTATAACTTGGGAGCATTATCTAACGGAGGAGCCAACGCGACTGCTGCCGGCTTGGATGTTTCAGGAAATATATTCAATGACATTAGCCAGATTAGTATCTATCAATTTACCCACATAATTGAAAAGATTGCAGATGCTCGTGCCGAGAACGGTGCCGAACAACAACGTGTTCAGCAATCCTACGAGTTGCACAGTACAAATTTGGTTAACCTGGAAGCTGCCCATGGAAGAATTATGGATGTAGATGTAGCTCTCGAATCCACCAGGTTTGCGAAGCACAATGTACTCGTCCAAGCAAGTGCGTCAATGACGGCACAGGCCAACCAGTTAACTCAGGTTGCTCTTACCCTGCTTCAATAATCAATAACTAACTAGTTTTTAACTCGTGGGTTCAATTGATCCGGCTTTTTCAGATGAAATCGCGATTCATGACTTGTAGTTCTTTCTTTTGTTCCCTGGTAGTCCTCAATGGCTACCAGGGGCGAGGGAAGTCTGTATCCGAATTTGATTCAAATGAAAGTGGTCTATTGAATTTCTAAATTGTCACTTATTTCACTTTTTTATCCGGAAGTCTTGGGAGTGTCCGACGCCAATTATTAGGTTTTCTGACAGTCAAAATTCTTAAATCCGAAATTACTCTCTTATATTGCAAAATCCCTGTTTTCTTCATGTACCGATTCGTTCAAAGTCAATTCACTAGAATTATCAGTTCTAGATGTAAGAGGTTGAGTTTCTCTCTGCGACCTGATCTTGATGACTATTCAAGGTCATCACTTTTGGGTAGTCTATCGACTAATGTGAATTCCTTTGAACTAAGGTATTTTGATTGCTGGGATTTTAGATCTGAGTATTTCGGATCTGATCCTAAAGTTTCTTGGATTGTACAAGTATGTTGCTCCACCTGGTCTGGCATTGGAGTTGTCATTGCCGCAGTAGGAGCTGACTTCGATTTTGCGATCAAAAGAATCAGCAGCTTATTCCTTGGAAAAGCATATAGCTCAGAAGCACCAGATAGAAAGAAGTTTAAGCAGTCATTCATGAGTAAAAAACCATTTAATGACCCTGAATTCATAAACCTAGAGCCCTTTGTACCAGATGAGATAGTGTCCTCTGCTGGACGCTACAATTCATCAAGTTTAATAGGTTTACGAGATTTACCCCAACTTAATATGGGTGCCGATCCCATCCTAATATCGGTAAATGTGCGGCAAGGATGTCGCCAATCCAATCATGGAGGAATAAACAATGCCAATAGTAATAAATTCAAACGCTGCAGCAACCACTGCATCGTTTAACCTAAGTAAAAATGCAGAGGCTCTGCGAAAGAGTCTCGCTCGATTGTCTTCTGGTAATCGAATCACGCAACCAGCAGAGGATGCCGGTGGACTTGCTGTAGCTTATAAACTGGATTCCCAGGCAAAGCGTACGGAGTCTGTTCTCAATAATCATCAAAATGCACTTTCGTACTTACAAGTGCAAGATGGTGCTCTTGAAACGGTGGGCAAAATAGTCAACCGTATGTCCGAGCTTCGAACAATGGCTGCAGATGTGACGAAAAATACCAGTGATATTGAAAATTATTCGAAGGAGTTCCGAGAACTTCAATCGCAACTTAATCAAGTAAGAAGAGAAAAATTCAATGGAATCAGTTTGTTTGCTGTCACAGGTGGTGTTTCGAGCACAGGCACACTAAACAGCAGCACTTCTGCGAGTTATTCTTATGTCGATTCATCTGGCACAGAACAGACAGCCTCTTACTCATCATTTGCACGAACTCTTTACACCCACCCCTCTGGTGTTGCTGGGGATGGTAGTATTTCACTCAATGTGACTAATCTTACCTTTGTGCTATCCGTTGGTACAATTCAAGGCGGTGCGACAGGAGTGAATTTATTTGGTCTAGCATCAACTGGAATTACTGCCGCTGCAGGTACTGGAATTACCGCAGATGGCTTTATAAGTGACATTTCCTCTGTAAGCATAAGTCAGTTTACACATGTAATTGAGAAGGTTGCAGATGCAAGAGCTGAGAACGGTGCAGAGCAACAACGTATCCAGCAGTCCTATGAATTACATCAAACCAATCTAGTTAATATAGAGGCAGCTCATGGCAAGATTATGGATGTTGATGTTGCTTTGGAATCCACAAGGTTTGCCAGAAACAATGTTTTGGTTCAGGCAAGTGCCTCGATGACAGCACAGGCAAATCAACTGACCAATATTGCTCTTACCTTATTACAATAATGCTTCTCCGGACCGCATGTTTATATATCCATCGAAGAGTTTTGGAAATGATGATTGAAACTCCAGGTTTCATGCGGTTCGTTGGCACTGCGACCGCTTCGGGTATTTTCCCCGGAGCGGTCGAGGTGGCCAGCTTAGGATTCTTTTTTAAACCTCTGAAGACCCCCAGCCAACTATGAACCTTGGTAATGTATCTACTTTGATTGCCCGGAATCATTTTGATTCTGCCCAGGCAAAACATGCGGCAGCGACCCGCAACATAGTAACTGGAAACAAATCTTCAATTTACGATTTTGATGCGGGTGGTTTATCGGCAAGTTCGGCGATAAATTCTGAAAATCACTCAAAAATGTCCAACAAGATTAACCTGCAAAATTTCTTAAGTTTTATAAAAGGACAGGAAAGTATTCTTCTTCAGGTTGATGATATGTATCAACGAATGGAGCAACTAGCCTATTCCTCGCTAGATGTCGCAAAGAGCGAGGGAGGGCCAAATGGTTCCGCGGATAAGGATCTATTAAATAAAGAATTCCAGGAAATCTCCAACGCTCTCAATGACATGCTTGACCAGGAGTTTAATGGAAGAAGACTTTTTGGAGGTGTTCGGTCTGACTTTACTGATGGTTTGCAAGACCGTAATGATTTTACTCCGACCAATTTGCCCCAGTTTATCACCAAGGATGTTATGGCAACGAGCGGGAAAATTACGGTTGGTCTATGCCCTGGTGGTGCGGAGGATCAGATCTGGGTTTTTCAAGGAGAAGTCCCTGATGAAATAGCGGGGTATTTGGTTGCTCCTGCTAGTGGTAATTCTGATACCGCAGGACTTACCAGCAAACTGTACGAATACTTTGATGGATCCAAAGATAAGGACTTTCAAGGAATCTTTACCACCGGTAGGTGGCAGACGGTTGGTAATTCTAGAGCGGAAAGATTTGATACATTCACCATTGATTTTAATACCTGTGATGTAGAGCTATCTGTTGATTATCACGATGATAATATTACATCTGCCGGGGTTCTGCCTGCCAATCCTTCAGATGCAGATATTCTTGCTGCTGACTATGATAAACTTTTTGGTGCTGAATTAAAAAGAAGGCTGGAGTTGTATGGAGAGCTCTTGATTAACGCACCTTCCGGTAACAGTTCAAAAATTACCATGATCGGGGTAAATACCGGAAATTTATATACTTATGAAGTAACTGCATCATTTGCACCCAGCCTGCCCTACAATGATTTGTCCATTGGTTCGACCGATGAAATATTTAATGCAATATCTTTTGGAGCGATTGACTGCTCAGATATTAGTACATCTGAAAATGCCCTTAAAGCACTGGATCAGATAGACGCACAAAAATCATTAATTTACGATTCTCTCGCTCAAATTGCTGCGGCTGACTCAAGATACTCCATGATGATAGATGATTTGGATCAGCAAAGGGTTAACCTTGGTATTGCCCACTCTAGAATTGTGGATGCTGATATTGCCAAAGAAGCAGTAAGTCTGGTTAAGGAGGGAATCAGGATGCAGGTGTCAGCCAGTGCGATTTCAAAATCTACGAACATGATGGATTCGTTGATTGAGTTAACCACCAAGCATTTTAGGAGCCGAGTGCTCGACCCTATTCTTCGTTAAACTTTTTTGATGAGACGCCTAGTAAAAATTCAAGATTTCCCAGATCCTGTCAAAAGGTACAGGTCTGTTGCTCTGATCACTGACAGAGTGAATAATCTTAAGACTTGTGCGGATGAATACCCTTTTGTTCAAAGCACCTCCTGCGTTTTAAAACGCAAGGAGGCTGTTTTTACCTCAAACTTGATTTTAAATAATAAGGTAGTGCCCAAGTCCGCAGTCAATCCGGACTCCCTTGAGCCTTTTCATTGCAAAGGTTTGTTTACTACTCGAGCAATAAAGCAAAGCATTACATGCAGTCCTTTGGTTAAGGCAGCATGTAAATTAGTTAAGACCTGGAGAGATGCATCGTTTGTATGTGTTGGATCTCACCAGTTATCGGAACGCAACACGGGGGCAGGTTTGATTGGCATTGGCCTGTCCCCGAGGTTGCGGACCATTTTGCTTGAATCATTTTTATTTTCTCAATTTCAACGCAAGGTAGTGCCCAAGTCCGCAGTCAATCCGGACTTCCTTGAACCTTTAAATTGCAAAGGTTTGTTTGCTACTCATGCAATAAATCAAACCACTTGTCGTACATCTTTCTTTAAGGTGCTCTATGAGTGCATGGCTTGCTTAAATGATAAAGTGTATGAAATGTACACATCTTTAAGATGCCTCAACTTACAACCCGTGGCCAGGTTTGATTGGCGTTGGCCAGGCCCCGTGGTTGTAAATTTTTTTATAAAATCAACTATTAATCATTCAACAGGAGGAAATGCCTAGGTCGTATCATTTATTACTATTACAGTAGTTCGCATTAGTGTGCCGCTGCAGTTGTTCTAATTAATTACTTCATACTACCACATATTAATACACTTTCTTAATTAACTCTCCGACAGCAGGAAGTTGTCGCCATGCGATCATGGATGATCCCATCAATACTCACCATTAACCAATACTTTTTGGCCAAGGTATAAGTTTAAGCAATTCAACTACTAATTAACAGTGCGTTCAGTTCTTTAACTTATTCTAAATGGTTCCAGAGTCGCCTCAAGTTCCTAAGTATCACCTGAGTTTTTCACCTCACACTAAGTAAGTCTTTTGATCCTTAAATATCCAATGAATAACCACCTTTTACACTCAAATTGTATAAAATGCACTTGTATGCATTTAATTATCTTTTTCATGAGTCAATTTATTTGTTCCTCTTTATCCAGGAGCCAGGATTTCCAGAAGTGCTAAATTTCGTAACTAACTAAAATATAAAACTTTAAACAAATAAATAATGAGTATCACCGTTAACAG
>MDSZ01004490.1_pt1 | contig 12574 bp, 32 predicted proteins | sample 811201 | NCBI WGS metagenome assembly MDSZ01 (sample SAMN05326647, study PRJNA326480) | marine metagenome | isolation source: seawater | place: Indian Ocean: North | collected 2010
AAAAACCGACAAACGATTTTTACAGACACTAAAACAGAACTAAAACGAGAATATAATGTGGCGGGTGCTTAAATGGGTTGGAAAACAGCAAAAAGAATTTTCTCTAAAAGTAGACAAAAGAGAATTAAAGACCGATGGAAAAAGAACGACCCCTAGGGTCACTATACAACGCACGACCATATGGTAGGGCTTTCGTCTACCTTAAGATAAAAAAAAGTATCTAGGGTCAATTGATGAAAGATAAAACTTGGGAAGAAATGGACAGAAAGTTCAAACAAAGAATGGCCGAAAATGAGAAGAAATTGGCTAAACAGAGAAAAAAGGAAGCATATGAGAATTGGAAGAAAACCCGTCGCAATCTACCTAGATTCGATGACCGCCAAATAACCTTGGCAAATTACGGTTTCAATGTAGCAGTACAGTTCGCAAAAAGACTAGGTGACAGAAATGAGTAAAGATATAGAAGAAACATTAGGAAGACTTACGGAAGAGAGTAGGAAATTTTGGACAACACTTATTCAAAGTAGGAGAAATTTGACCTACCATAGAAATAGGTATCACGATACAATAGGCAAAATGGAACTTGAAGATGAAAAACTAAAGAAAGCCTTGGCTAGATACCATGAGAAAATGAAGAGGGAGATATATGGAAGAAATTCTTAATTATTGTGGATTCGATAATCCATCACAGTTATTGAGAAGCGCACTCACTCCCGAAGAAATTGACAGAATGTGGGAAGATATGGTTGATAGTCCCGACGACGCTAAAGATTTTGTAATGGAAGAAATAGAACGAATAGCGAAAGAGTTGTATGAGTGGGTTGACCATGATGCAATAATAGCAAGCGAGGAAGATAGGCAATATCAGAAATATAGGGATGGCGAGTAGATGGAAAACCTAGACGAATGTAAGAAAATAAAAGAAAGGTTAGAGGACTTAGAACGAAAAGCAGCAAACCTTTACATTGATAATACCGAATGGGAGTATATTATCGAAGCACTCGATGAAGACGAAAGAAAAGAGTATGATGATTTGTCGAGAATGTATGAAGAATTATGTGGTATTTAATGGGGAGAGGGGTATATTCCCCCTCCCCTAATATTTTTTTGCGGGGTAGACAAAGACCCTACCATATGGTTTAGTGTAACGGTGATTTGTGAGACCCTGCAAAAAATAAACCCCACCGACCCGTTAAGGCCGGTGAGATTTTTTGTAATTCTCAAGGAGTGTAAGGTGTCCTAGCCGGACAAATCACCTAACTTATTGGTCATCTCCTTCGTTTGTCTTTTCTACTTCTTTCAGAGTAATAGGATGTTTTCCATCCCATTCCCCATTGTCCCATTCTGATTTGAGTCTTCTCATATTTGGTGTTATAATGAATTCAGCGAATTCTTCCGCATTAAGCACTCTTCCATTTCTTCCTCTTAGTAGGTTAGTGTTTTCTCCTACCAATTGAAAGGATTCAATTAGGAATTTCCTAATAGGTGCGTATTGTTCTTCTGTTTCTGCATTTATCTTTGGTGGTAAAAATGTTGTTGATTGAGTAAATACACATTTGTTGTCTCCTAACATATTGTTTTGAGAACGAATTGTGTTCCACATCATATTCAATTCATCAGCATCTTCAATAGTTTTTGATGCTGTGATTGCTGATTGAATCATATCTCTCATTGTTTTTCGTATATCTGTCTTCTTCAAGTGAGCCTCTAAAAGCCCGATTCTGTCTCTAATTTTTTCTATTTCCATGTTATCATTTCCTGTTTTTTTGGTTGTTTGGTGTTTGTCGGCTAGGACATTCTACCCCAGACCGTTTTTTTTAAACGGGGTTTCTACAAAACACCGCTACGCTAAACCATATGGTTGGGCTTTCGTGAACCTCGACAAAAAAATAGGAACTCCGGAGCGTAAGGCAAGGTCGTTCACTTTCGGCCAGACTGTAGGGCGACACTAATCCGTTGCAGGGTTTATCCGGATTCCCCCTACTACTTTTTTGCATTTCCTACTTGCTGTAACTCGAAGTGCATTTCTATGTTACCAATACTCCTTCGTTCCCTTTCCCCCCATTTACGCTTACGGTCGCTCACCATGGATTGCAGTTAGGGGGTGGAATGTGAGTGAGGGAAAATGCTTCATAGATAAGAACGCTACTATACCAGTACGAGCCTTTTACATTTATTATATGGTAAACCCTCAAGAGTTTAACGGGAGAAAACCTTTACACCATCATGAACGACAGGATGCAGGGCGGTCAAGATGATTTTGGCCTCCAACGAGAACCGCCTTAGATTTTTTTATTTGCTCAAAACTCCCTATAAATATGTAGTTCACCCGTAGGACTCAAAACTACACCGAAACACGATTGGAAGGGAAGATGTACGATAAAACCCTTTGTTCAATGCTTCGTGGGTGACTACATTCTACCCTAGCGGTTTTCTTTTTTAGGGTATTACACGAAAGCCCCTAATACCTAAAACAAATATAATTCCTTTCGTCAAATAGTAGAGATATTTTGCCCCTAATATAATCATACTTTTCAAGCATGTAGTTTTAATTGCCTCTTATAGTATATAGGATATAATTAATTTGATAATATATAGTATAGTATATACAATTGACGGGGTCAGTCTCACTCAATCTCATTCAGTCTCATGGCTTGAGACATTAAATATGTAGAGCAGTGGCCTTTTTAGGGTGTTTCAGTCTCATGTCTCATATAGAAATAAGATAATAATATTTCTAAATAATGGTATATGTAGAGCAGTACCCCTTTTAGGTCTTTTTTTAGGTTATATCTATTTTGATATATACGCTTGAGACATGAGACATGAGATTGAAAGGGCGAAATGGGACGAGGTGGTCTCTTTCTCTTTGTCTCAAGGTTTGTCTCATGGAGGTGTAAATAGTATTTTTTGTTAGAAGGCAAAACTCTTTACATATTTTGTAGGGCGATTTTCAAGCCTTTGTAGATTAAATAAGGCGATTTTTTATCTTTGTTGATTTTGTATCTAAAGATAATTTTGCCCTTATTTTTGAAATAAAGTGAGCCTTTATTAGTGTTTAAATATTAAAGGTAATATGGATTGGGAAGATTTCCACAGGATTGTTGAAGATTATTTAGATGAGAGCGATATCAAAACAGAGTCAGTTATTCGGATGCTCCTAAATAAAGGGGATGAAGATGAAGAGAATCGATTAGAGATAACTAAGTCTGTGAAGGGTATGTTGAAAGGGAACAAAGGGTCTCCATTTGGGACAGGAAGCAAATCGATAATCCCAGTAAAGGTGAGAATCGTAATTAAAGAGATTGGCAAAATTGTCTATAATGCATCTATAGAGTACTTTGATTCTGTCCCTAGTGGGCTAATAAGGAAGCATGGGAAGAGTGGCGGTGGGGGCTACGCTAGTGCTAAAGAATATGCTTTGGTTGAAAGGAATAAGATTGAGATAGCCCTTCAAAGAAGATTCACTGATGGCAAATGGGATGGAACTAGACAGGCATTAGGCTATGAGGATAGTCATGAATTTCTTTAGGTGCAAATAGTATTTGGTAATTTTTGTAATAAAATAATATCAAAAGATAACATTTAGCGATAGGGTGACCTTTAAAAGAAAAGCCCCTAGGGAGAATTGAAGGTCGGAGTTTCAGACATGCGCAAAATAGTATTAGACTGGTTAGAAAAATATATTGACGATGTGACAGAAATTTCCGTAAGAGAAGATAAGATTCTTCTCTACAATAGTAATGGGCTGAAAGGCATTATAGTTCACCAAAAGGTGTAAATATGAAAAAGAAAATAATAGTGCTAAGAATAGTCCAAGCAGTACTACTCGGATATCTAATTTTTAGATATTTCCAATAAATCAAAACCTGTCGGTTTCTGCGAATAAAAATGAGAAAGGTTGACTTTCAGTAGATAGTGGGATACTACCTCCCCCATGAACTCATTTTCCGACGCTTTAGGTGATTATATGTTTGAATGGTTTTTAAAATATTTTACTCAAAGAGATAAGAAGAAATACAATATGCCAAAGTGCAATAAGTGTGGTCTTGTCTCTTCCAAGAAATTTCGTATAGAAATAATAGATGAAGAAATAGAATTTACGATAGCAGGGAATATCTGCGAATCTTGCATAGAAGATATGCAACGGTCTTATGACCCAATGTGGATACCTCCCTTAGTAATCATGGAGGAATAAAAATGAAAATGAAAACAAATGAAAAACAATGGATAAGAATATTAGACGAAGCGGGTGTAGGTATAAAAAAACCTTTCACTAAAGAAGAAGCGATTGACATTATTAGGTATACTCCCCAAGTAAGGAGTGCAAAACAAAGATATGTCCCTAATTTTCAGAAAATGAAAATGGCTCTGTTGAAGTCTCAACTATTTGAAATAAAAGAAAGATATACAGAAACAAGAAAACCAACTACTTGGATTAGGGTGAGGAAGAATGATTGACACAGATAAATACGAAGGACATGATACAGGTTGGAGGGCTCACTTCTTTGAAGATGGCTCAATAGCAATAGGTGGAGTATGTAAATTACTCACCGAAGAAACGGGACACAAAACAAGGAAAATGATAGAAGCGAATGCTTTGCTGATAGCAGACGCACCACTTCTTCTTCAAGAAGTCAAACGGTTGCGTGAAGAAGTCTATAATTTAACGAGAGCAAATGATACCGCATGGGCGTTGTCGGAAGTAAGTGAAGAAGAAGTCAAACGGTTGCGTGAAGAAATTGATAATATTGCTAATGAAATGGAACAAGTTGTTCGTACTGAATACGAGCAAGAAATTATCGAGGACTTACGGAAGGTGATTGAATGACTGATAAATATACAGAAAAAGATATTGGTAAAATAGTTGAAGTTCATGGTGAAAATGGTTCTTCATTCGATGAAAGAATAGTTCTAACATTTTGTAAAATATGTGGTGCTAGATTCATCGGAACAATTAGAGAAGCCGGTGGATTTATTGGAGGACATGAAATGTTTCACGCTTGGGAATTTCAAATGGAAATGGAAACGGAATTGGAGGCATAAAAATGATAGTATTTACAAGTTGTAATAATTGTGGCGCAATAACAAATTGGGTCAGTAATAGAATGTTAGATGAAACTACTTGGCTTTATGCAAATACTACCCACAGTGTTTCTAAAACAATAATTCCTTGTTGTGGAGATACTGCAAACCCTTGTGTAACATTCCACATGCTTAGTGTGGATGAATATAATAAGTGTTTAGCGGCTAAACAAAAAGAAGGTTTTGAAACGCACCTAGATGGGCTTTTCAAAGAGAAAGCAGAATATGATAAAAGGAGGAAAGAATATGAGCGACAGTGAAAGAGACATTCCATATTTTCTATCAGACAACCATAAAACATTTCTTTGGAGATATAAGTTAAACAAAGACAGTTCTCACGAACACTATTCTTCTGTAAGGTTGTATGATGTATGTGATGGAGATTTAATTATTCTATATGAGATGTTGACTAAATTATTAGAGCAAAGGGGTGTTAAATATGAGTAAAGGTAGAGAATGGATTCCTCTATTACGAAGAAATAAAAAGACGATGATGAAAGTTAATGTTTCTCCGGTAGTTTTGGATAAACATGAATGTGTTTCTATTCTTTATTGGCATCTTTCGCATGAAAGTAAATATACTCTGCTAACTATGAAAAAGAAACAAGTTAAAAATGTGCTAAAAATAGGAGCAAGATATATTTCTTATCATGGGTATATAGAAGACGCACCTCGTAATAGAGAGCAGTTGATTAGCGATAATGAAAAATATGGAGATGGTTGGGATTTGGATAGTTGGGATACCTGTAATTTTATTATCACTAAGTACTTTCCGGAGTTTGATATTTATGATTAATGAAATGTTAGATGAAATAATAAAAAGAGTCAAGGTAGCAAAAAAGGCAATCAGACTAAATAAACTAGACTTAGTACAAGATTGTTTTTGGGTAATAGAATGTAATATTGAAGATATAAAAATAGGATTGGATATAAATGAAGATGAAACACTTAGTTAAAGAAACTAGAATATGGAAAAAGGACTATCTAGAATTAGATGTAAAGATAGCGGAACAAAGAAAAGCGTATTGTAAGAAGCAGACCAAACTTGGTCGTAAAGATGCTTTTAGAATATATGAAGAATCAAGGAGGAAATTTAAATGAGAAATGAAATAAAAAAGATACTGATTGACTATGGAGTAGAAGGCGAACAATATAGTGACTTAGAAGAATACTTGTCTAAGTTACTTGAAGTCGTTTATACACATGAAGGATTAACGGCTTGGTTAGATGAAAACCATCCCGAAGTATATGACGAATGGATGAGTGATGAAAGATGATATTAGTTGAAGATGATTGTCCGTTCTGTAACTTAGAAATGTTTGCAGAAGTACTTTGTGAATGTAAACTAAAATCAATACAGGGGGTAAAATAATGAATGATGAGCAAAGAAAAAAAATAATTGAAATTGTAGAAAGAGAATGTGAGACATTAAGACTTCTCCATAAAAAATTGCGTTTGGGTATAATCCATGCGATACATGTTGTTTTAGAAAAAATAGATGAGGAGAATTATGAAGAGGCTAAAGACATAATATTGGGTATTATAGTCGGTCTAGAAACAGGAAGTAATGGGGTGGAACAATGAACATATTTGCACTATCAGAATGTCCTGTAGAATCAGCGAGACAGATGTTAAACAAGCATGTAGTAAAAATGCCAACAGAAAGTTGTCAGATGTTACATACTAACTGTCTATACTTTTTGTTCGTAAATTGTCATGGTAGAGAACCCACTCTAAAAGAACTAAAACAATTTCACAAAGAATCGCATTTTAGTTATTTGATGAAACCTGCTATGCTTAATCATCCTAGTACTATTTGGGCTAGAAGAAACAAAGCGAACTATATGTGGTTGTATAACCATGCAGTAGAGTTGTGTAAAGAATATACTTACAGATATGGTAAGGTTCATGGTTCAGAAAAAAGAATCTTAGATAGTTTTACCTTTTCATATGATGAAGATGAATTGACTCCAGTAGATATTGCTATGGCAGATATTTACAGATTACCTAAAGAACAACATTCTTGGGATTTTGTTATTAGAAGTTATAGGCACTATTACCTAGAAGGTAAGTGGCGTTTTGCCTATTGGAGTAAAAATAGGAGACCTAGTTGGTATCCTTCTGATTGGAATTTAAATAAAATGTTAGGTGAACATAATGTGTAAAGAATGTAATGGAAATGGATACATCAAAACCTTCTGTAGAATTACAGAACGGTTTGAGTTTGATGATTGTTGGACTTGTAAATTTAATGAGATGGAGGAGAGAAAATGAAATATTTTCTAGAAGATAGTAGAACAGGAGAAATTAAAATGTTCGGTGATAGAGAAGAGTTAGTTAGTTGGCTCATCTTTGGAAATAAAAAAATAGAGGAATTAAAATGAAAGAAATAGAATTTAGAATAATAAGCGACGAGGCACTACCTCCGATGATAATTAATAAGAATGAAGACGACTTACCAAAGATAATAATAAACGACTATCATAGAATTTGGCTATGTTTAAATAGAGGTGTAATTGCAGGAACTTTTGAGGTTCTTCCAAAGAAAATAACTGAAATCTTAGATGCTTATTTGAGAGAACAATACCAATATGAAATAATGGATAGAGGTGATTAATGTGGTTAATTTGGTAACAAAAGAAACAGGAAAACTTTGTAAAGAATGTAACAAAATGACAGGCACTACTAAATGCGATAAATGCAATAGTTATGTTTGTAGGGCATGTGCTAGATTTATCACTAGCCCGAACAGTCCAGACATTATGATAGTTCACAGCATTTGCGATAGGAGGAGAAAGAAATGAATGATAAAATAAAACCAAAAAGAAAACTAGGAACAGGCCACTACGATAGAAAACTAATGGAAAGAATGGTTGAACTATCTGTTGCCGATAATTATGAAGAAGCGAGTGAGGAATGGCTTGCTACAGGAAATGTATATTGGGGAGACATGGAAATTCCCGATTGGTGGGAGACTCCACGAAAATGTTTATGTGGTCATAGAATAGAATACCATTTTGAAGTTCAGAATGAAAAGAATGGTAATTTGATTTTAGTTGGTTCTGACCATATTAATACCTATCATATTCTTAGACATATTGTTGCAGAAAGGAGACAGCGTGGGGAAATTATCCATGCTGACGATATTACTGATGAAATGATTGATGAGTGGCTTAGTGAAAGAGTTGCTTCTATGAAGCAAACTGCTTGGTGGCATGCTTACGGTCAAATGTTTGAGATGATGTTTGAAGCAGTAAAAGAATATGATGTTAGAATAAATGTTAGAGTTAGAAAATGGGAATACAATAAGAAATATGGACAAAGTATTCCAATAACTCAAATTAGAAAGGTTGGAAAGGGCGTACAAGGAGAAGACGACTACCAAATGGCTTCAATCGTTTGGAGATGGAATCATCCCGATAATCCTAGAAGACAAATTGATTCTAGAGGATATCCAAATGACAAACTTTGGGGCGACCTAATGTTATTTTATTCTAGAGTAGAAGAACATAAGGCTCAATGTGAAAAAGAAGATTCTGATTTACAGAAATTAGAAGATATAGAGGAAAAGAGAACTAGATTGAGAGAATCTCAATGGTCTTTATTAAAAGAAGATAAAGAGAGATTAGAAAATTCGATTATTAGAGATAGATGTGATTATTTTGGAATACCGGATATTACAGGAGTCGAAATAAGTGAATTAAATACCTTTGAGAAAAACTTTATGCAAAGCATAAGGGATTTACTAAAAGGTAATTCTTATTATCCACCGTCAAGTAAACAGATGGCTATTCTGAAAAGGATAGTAAGTGGAGAGAGGGTAGAAGAACCCTCAACATACAAACAGCAAAGATATCTTTACAGGTTAGGATATCAAGGCGAAGCAGATTCCTTAACAAAGTCGGAGGCTAGCGAAATGATAACACATTTGCTTGAATCGGGGTCACAACCCGAATATTAACGCAAGGCTTTATTAGGAAATAAAAAAGTAAAATAAATAGGAGAAATGAATATGATAAGTTTGACAATATTGAATGAAACAGGACATACATCTTTGACGCTAGAAGTTAGTGATGTAATAGAACAGATTAATACCCACCCTACGGACTGGGTATTCGTTGATGGAGAAATGGTTTCGAGAGAAAACATAGCATCAATCAACTGGGATACTGTAGAAGAAGTAGTATTGACCCCTGCTATCGTAGGCGGTTAATCAGTAATTTTAGAGGGGGGTCATCCCCCTCTATTTTCTTGGAGGTATTTTCTTTGAAATGGTTCAAGAATAGAGAAGAGTGCATTTTAGTGTACCAAACATTTATGGATGATTTTTCTATAAATAATCGGGAGATATTAAAGAATGCATTTCTCTATTCTGAAACACTTTCTGATAAAGGAGCAATATTCCATATTACAAGTGTTTTTAGAACTTGTTTATGGGATATAGATGAGGCCATATCAAAAGGTTTTCACAGTTGGATGACTATTAAAATACCCGAAAGAATAGATGCTATGAAATACCATGAGATGATATAATGAAAGATAAAGACCCAGAATACGAAAAAAGTAGTTGGTCGTACAAAAATAGAATTGCGACTAAGTGCAGGATTTGTGGAAGACAACTTCTTCTTCCCGAAGAAATGAAAAAAGAAGTTCATGCAGAATGCGATAAGAAATTGAATAATAATACATATGTGATGTGATAGATTGAGATATAATGTAAATAAACAGAGTATAGATGTTGAAGTAGAAAAAATAAACGGTACTTGCTACCTACAAATGACTCATAGAGAAACTACCGGAATGAGAATGGCTCAAGGCCAAGACGCTTATCATGCAGGGCTTAGTTTTAGTATTAAGCACCGCTTAAGAAGGTCGCCTAGTTTTGAGGCTATTCTACATTTTGATGACTTCATGATTCATCTAAAGAAAGATAAAGATTATTTTATGAATGGGAAGAAATTTGGTTTGAATATGATTGCTGATATTCTAGCAAGACTAGCATATGCCTATTCTTCCGGAATAACAGATTTGTGGCTATTGTATTTGAAATATACAAACATTCCAGAAAACATCAGATATGCTCTAGAAAATAGAGTACCATATCATTTTTATGAAGAATGGAATAAATGTGATGTTAGATTAAATGTAATGCAAATTGACTCTAAGAAATATGCAATAGAAATTTCTGATTCTGTTTGGGGAGAAATATCTAGTTCTGATTTGAACACATTCATTAATAGTTATAGATTTGATAAAAAGAGAGGGAATTGGCACTCTCTTTCACCTAAGAAGTTATTTGCTAGACTGATTGGTAGAGTCCCTACTAGTGCAGAAGAGACTCTAATGATTGCCTTTCTAAAACAAAATAGAACTAGAGACATTGTAGAACAAAGAGCGAAAGAACTAGTTTCTGAAATGTGTGAAAAATATCCTGATAGAATATTCTACAAGGGATTTGAAGTGGGAGATATTAACTACACAACTGGAGAAAAATATACAAAACATAATAATGAATTTCTCTTTGTTAAAGGAAAATTATTTGATTGGAAAATACAGAAAAGAGATGCTGTTTCTGGTGAACACGATAGGCAAAATGTTAGTGTTTATGTTTACAATGTTAGAAAGTATTCAGAGGAAGATGAAAAAGTCCCAGAAGAATTTGGTTGGTTGGGACCCATTTGTATAGATAATATGACTAGTCATGGTGGTAATTCTATTGGAGACCAAATGGTCGCTAGAGCGTTGGCTTTAATGAATGATAATATCGTAACTAAATTTGTAGGAACAATTCAATCTTACATAAGAGAGGAAATGTCGGAGCGCAGATTGTCTTTTGATAATTTAGAGGAACTAATATGAGTTGCATAGAATGTGGTCAAAGTGATTTTGAATTTAATGAAAGACTTGGAGAAAAAATCTGCATAAATTGTGGCTTTGTTGAAATAACTGAAAGGTTTGAGCAAAGCGTTTCTATGTATAATTCTAATGGGGAATTAGTTAGAGAAGCAACATTTAGAAAAACTCTCGGCTCTACAAATAGAGCCAAGTATGATTCAACAGAAACAAATATCCAAGTGGGTTTAGTTTATTGTAATCTAGTATTATCTAGCATTATGATAAACCATCCTCTTAGGGATAGAGTAGAAGAATGCTACATTTCTTGTTTTAGAGGGAATGTATTTAACAACCTATATAGTTATGAAACTAGAGCAACTGCTTTAGTTTACTATGTTTTGAAGGAAAACAATATTCCCATTAAACTTACAGATGTTAAAAAAGAATTCGACTGTGACATGAGAAAGGTGAATAAACTAACTAGAAAGATTGCCTCGCATTTCGGCAACTCTTCTGTTTATGCCAAAAATAACACAATAAGGGAATTAGACTTATTGAGTAGAGAAATTTTAGATACAGCAGAATATATTTCGCTGTGTCAAGAAATGCACATATATCTAATGCCAAAGTTATCTAACTTTACTAAAGGTAGAACCTACTGTGCGGCAATATGTTTGATAGTTGCTACGGCAAACTGTTTGAATATTAAGCAAGCACATATTTCTGCTAAAAGTGGATTTAGTACTGTGACAATTAGAAAACAAGCCCTAGAATTATTAAGTATTCTAGGCTTTCAATCGTTAAAAGAAATAAAAGGAAAAGTGATAATATGTTAAATAATAAAGATGGAAAATTGTATGTAGAAAACTACGAAGTAATAAAGGGGTATGAATCCTTTTGGGGTTGGTATTGGTTTGTAACTGAAATAGAAGAAGAAGATTATGAAGGACACCCACTATACTTTGGCTATGTTCAAGGATTAGAAAATGAATTCGGTTCTATTTGGATGGGTCAACTACAACCGCTAATTGAACAGGGAACAGTTTGGGAAATTAAAGAAGAAGATTTACCTCATGCGGGGAGAAGATAAAATGGATGAATTAAAATATGCAACAGTAGCAATACAATTGTCTAATGATATTGGATTGCCATATGATATGCCTAATGATTGGGTAGAGACAGTTTTGAGTATTGCTGGAATGATTAATGCCAAATATAATTGTGGTGTTGATGTTGCTTTTGGATTAGCAACAAGAAAAGGATTTGAAATAATAGATAAGGAAGTGAATGAATGAAATGGGAAGAAACAGATAAAAGAACAGTAATGCATATGTTAGGCTATGGTAAAAACATTTGGACTATGACTATATTTAGAGAAGCGGTTGTAGAGAAGAATCTTGATATACCTACTTTGCAGTATTTGATAGATACACATATCCAATGGTGGGGAAGTCATGAAGAAATAGAAGCCATTAAAGAATATCTAAATTTTATGCTTAATCGAGAAAAGAAAAAATTAGGAGTTGATTAAAATGCTAAAGAAAGATTATGTAAATATGACTAATTATTTAGTTGAATATATATTGAATTTTGAAGGTAGTTGCACAGGTTATGTGCCTACCCAAAAAGCGAAGGAAGAAGTAATTTACAGTAT
>MDSZ01084962.1_pt1 | contig 12573 bp, 6 predicted proteins | sample 811201 | NCBI WGS metagenome assembly MDSZ01 (sample SAMN05326647, study PRJNA326480) | marine metagenome | isolation source: seawater | place: Indian Ocean: North | collected 2010
TGAATCACATCCCGGAGGTAGCCAAAGGTCGGTTGCTACCCAAAGAGAATGAGATTTTGAGTTGTCTTCAACAGATTCAACTTGCATCTCCCAACCGTCCAGCATTCCATCTGCATCTGTATCATTGATTAATGGGTTAGTTGGATTTTGGAATGGGCGAGGTACGAATAAGACTTCATTGCCGTCGATTAGACCATCACCATCGGTGTCTGAATTGTTTGCATGTGTCAAGAAGTTGTCTTGGCCAAGAATTACCTCTTCACCATCTTCGAGTCCATCATTGTCTGTGTCATACATGCATGGGCTGGTGAAATATTCTTCTCCATACCATGAGAAACCGTTCAAAGCCTCAGCTTGGTCTCCCAAACCGTCGCCATCAGTATCTGCATTTGATGCGTTAGAGCCAGCGCCACATACTTCGCTAAACTCCTTGAAATCAGACAATCCATCTTCGTCAGTGTCCCACAGTCCCGGGTCAGATGTAACTCTGACATTCTGTACTCCACGGTTAACAACCAATATGTCCCAACCAATAACTTCGATTCCGTCCTTTAGGCCGTCACCATCAGTGTCGGGATTTAGTGGATCTGTTGAACGTCCGTCGATAATTCCATCACCGTCAGAATCCCTTGCATTGTATTCCATCAAATTTGTAAACATCTCATCGATTTCTACAATCTCCATCCAAACATCAAGTCGGCTTTCAATCGTGTCACCTATCTCAACATTGATTGCGTAAACGTATCCATCTACTGGGGCTACCAGCGGAACAATTTGTTGGTTTCCACCAGACAGTGTAATTCTTGCTCTTGCAACAGTTTCGTTTACTGTAACCCAATCATCCAGTTCGACATCGATTGCAACCACTAGAGCTATATTTTCTAGTGTGCTATATGTGACTGAACCGTCGCCATCTGCATCGTATCCATCTCTATCAGAATCAATGTCACCATTTGAACCGTCCCTTGGGTCAAGTCCGTTTGTTGCTTCCCAGCCATCAGGCATTCCGTCTTCATCTGTATCTTCGTGCCATGGCGAGGTGAACTTTTCTTCACCGAATGCTATTGCAACTTGGTACTCTTCGATGTTGTTCATTCCGTCCTCATCCCAGTCGCTGTATCCATCAGAATTGTTAGCAGGGTCGAGAATTTGAGATGCTGCTACTGCACCACTTATGGGGTGTTCAGTTGCATCAGAGAAGCAGAACTCGAAGCCATCAGGCATACCGTCACCGTCTGTATCCCAATCCGAGGGACCGTTCATCTGACCATCACCATCCATGTCTTCCTTGAACCACGCAAGTCCGTGTTCAAGAGCGTCTGCAGCGAAAGGTGCAGTTCTGCTGACAGGGTCTAGTAAGTCAACGCCACAATCTTGACCTGTTGCCTTCATTACCATGATGGTTGAATTTGATATTTCGTGAATGTCATCTAGCATGTCGCCATCAGAATCGGCCTTTGTTGGGTCAGTTCCGTATGCCTCTTCTTCTAGATTGAATAACTGGTCATTATCCGAATCTAAAACCTGGTCACAAGAGTACTTGCCATCAGCGTTTGCCAAGTCGTCCCATTCCGGAACGCCATTTTTACCGTCAAAGTGGTCCTCTAAACTCTCAAGCATTGCATCTGTTAGTTCTGGACAATCCCAGTTAGGGGAAAGAGGATCAAACAATGTGTAGTTTCCAGCAGGGTGGAAAACTTCTCTCTTGTATGTGACTTCCCACCTGTCGTTTAGTCCGTCACCATCTGAATCTGCAAGCCTTGGGTTTGTTCCCTCCTCGACTTCTACTGAATTGATTAGACCGTCTCGGTCTGGGTCACCTTTAGGACCGTCATCGGGGTCTGGCCAGGAGTCTTCCTCTTCCTGCTCTTCAGCCCCATCGGAATTGGCTTCACTCGGGTCATTTTCAACGTCATCAGATTCACCGTTGTCCAGTGGGTTCAGACCATTCTCAACTTCCCAGCCGTCTGACATTGTATCTTTATCCGTGTCAGGGTCAAACGGATCTGTTCCGTATTGAGCTTCTACGGCGTCTACTAGGCCATCACCATCTGAGTCCTTTGACTCTCCAGTATCAGAGCCATCACCGATGAGATCATCTTCCGCTGCAGGGTCGAAATCACCTGCCCCTTCACTAGTTTGGAAGAATCCTGATGCCCCTACAAATAGGGAACCGAAAATCATGGTTGATACAATTGCAACGTACGCCATTTGATTGTGTGACATAGACATTTTGATACTCTCCGCTATCTAACCAACGCTTTCCACATCTGTTCCACACATAAACCTTCACGGTAATTGATTTTGACAAATGTCTTTAGTCGAGCGTTAAACACTAGAAATTTCATGTCTAGATTCGAGTTTTATTAGGTCAAAATTATCATCCCTAATTACACTGACCTTCACAGGCCTACCCTCTGACCTTACCCATGCACCAGCAAGGTAACCAACAGTCATCGCAAGACAAGGAATCGTCTCAAATTTCAATTCAATTCCGCCTGATGATTTCAGATCCTTAGCTGAGATTGGAGATGAAAGACCTCTTGAGCCAAAAAATGACTCACAACTGTCTATCCAGCCATCGATATCCGCAGCGAGAAATAACTCTTCCCCAGCGATGAACAATCGCTTGCATGCAATCGCTATTGAAAGGAAACCATCTCCAAAATCTGGCCACGAATTTCTTTCATCTTCCCCTATATTTCCAATTAGGCCAGAACAAGCCATTTCCAGTCTCTTGAACATACCGACCGGAAGCAGAAGGTGACCTAATCCATCTATTCGCCATCCCGATTCTAATTCGAGTAGCATTGGTTTTCCCTTTCCGTGCAGTGGTAAAACTGCGTTCGGTTTAGTCAGAGGAATAGAGGTCGGTTCTAGATTCAAAACTGTGGTCTGAGGTGATTTTTCTTCCCATAACATCCTGTATCTTGAAGAATTAATTTTCTCTAGTTGTGCTTGTAGTATTCCGGAGAATACGGGGGTCAGCCCTGCTGATTCAAAACTTGGAGGAGAGGTGTTTGGTAGGCCCCATCCGTGGAGTTTCCAACGGGATTCCAGTGCCGTTTTTACTTTTTTTTTACGGAAAAACCCATTAAAATTCAGGTCAATGTTTTCAAGAAGATATTCTTCTTCATCACATGCGGCGTTGGCCAACTTCCTGCCCATCGGGGCATCGATTACCTCTTCAAAAAATCGCCACCAAGAATCAAGCCCATCAATTCTCCAGAGATACCATTGATTGCCAGTATTGTCGATAATTAAGCCATTTTTTGTTGAAAAAATAGATGCGACATCGCTCATCAATTCAACGTCAAGATGGTTGTTTTCTTCATCGATTAGTGGCATACTATCACAATGGGTAACCGCTCAAGTTATCTTCGTTGAAACAGTAGCGAATTACATGGTAATCTGACTTGAAATCTCGCACATCAAGCTTAACCTTTGAAGGATTTTCATTTTCAAGAAGAACTCGTGCATAGAATCTTGCTACATCAAGCATCTCATCCTTACCCATGCCAACTCTTGTCAACTCTTGTACACCAAGCCTTAGCCCTGAAGGAGACATTGCTTTCGTATCACCAGGAAGCATGTTCATGTTTGTGATTATACCTGCTTGCTCAAGCAAATCAGCGGCCTTTGCCCCAGCGCCTGAATCCAAATCACCGTGTCTTGTCAAAACTTGGTGTGAGGCGGTATAGCCTCTTGATTCAGCCAGCACGTCGAATCCCTCTGCTGCCAGAGCTGCAGCAAATGCCTGTGCGTTGGCAACTGTATTCTTTGACAATTCTTCTCCATATTCGATGAATTCTGACAAAGCAACAACCTTACCCGCAACGTGATGAAGGTGGTAAGAAGAGCATGTTCCGGGGAAGACTGCGTTGTTGAGTTTCCTTTGGAATTTCTCATCTTCAGATGAACTCAAGATGAATCCACCTTGAGGACCCGGGAATGTTTTGTGCGAAGAGCCAGTCATAATATCCGCCCCTTCGTGAAGTGGGTCTTGGAAACAACCACCTGCAATTAAACCGAGAACGTGAGCACCATCATACATCACCGTTGAGCCTACCTCGTGAGCGGCATCAGCCAACTCCTGAAGTGGAGTTGGAAACAAGAATACAGATTGTCCAAATAGGGCAATAGAAGGTGCAACCTCTCTAATTAAATCCGCTGATGCATCGATATCTGGCTCCATTCTTTCTTCGTCCCAAGGATATGTAGACAAATTGAGATCACGCAGACCTACTGCACCCATTCTCGCATGAGAAATGTGACCCCCATCAGCGGTGGAAACAGCGGTAATCGAGTCACCAGGTTTTGCTAACGCCTTCAATGCAGCAATGTTCGAGACCGTTCCACTTGTTGACTGGATATTTGCGAATGGCACTTTGAACAGTTTCTTTGCTAGATCGATACCAAGAGATTCAATGGTATCAAAGTCCCCACAACCTTGGTAATACCGCTTGTTTGGTAGACCCTCAGCATACCTTCCATGAAGGTCACTTGTCACTATCTTTTGCACCATTGGTGAAACAATGTTCTCACTAGCAATCATCCCCAAACCATCACGATAGAGGTTACCACTATCTTTCACAGCATCTAACACTGTCATAGCATTGGTCATATTTTCTTTGCTCGGAGCCCAGCCACCTTTAGCCTCGGACATGAATATTCCTTGGCGATACGGCCTTTGACACTTTTCAGTATGGGATTACCAAAAACCGTTCAGTTCGGTCGTCGAGGACCCCCGGACCTAGTAGCCCTAGATTGGCGCTCTGAGCGGATAGTGTTGTGTGGAATACCTTTTCTTTGGAGATTAGTTGACATTATTTCTCTAGGTCTGTTTGTGCGACCCATTGGTCTGGCTGCTCGCCCTGATTTCCTTTGAATCATCTGATTACGCCCTCTGTATGCAACCGGACCTACTAATCGCTCCATCGCGGGTAGATCTGCTCCTTCTTCCTTCGGACGTTTCAGCCACCAACCTGGAGTTAGATTGCCCATTCTGGCATCTCTTTCCCTCTTCATGGAATTTGCCCTTCGTGCAAGTTTGGGCTTGACCGACCTTTCACTTTCTTTTGAGATAAGGTCCGTCATCCAACCTGGAAACCCAACATCGTAAACCACGCCGTTGATGGTCAGCAACATACCTGATAACAGTAGATGCGTCCCTACGGGAAGTTCTGACCTCTGAAGATTTATTTTGTGACGCTTGACACGTTTAGCGTATGCAACCATTGCTTTCTGATCACGGTGTCTAATTACCTTCATTTGTTGATTACTGAATCTTCTAGCACTCTGATGTAAGAAGATAAGTCCAACCGCGATAGTTATTCCTTCGAGCATGCCAATTTCACCAGTTGCATAAATTCCTAGAAGGATCCAAATTGGTGTTAGTACACCCCAGTGGAAGATTTTAGTGATTACACTAGAAGTAAATCTAGGAGTCATTTTCCTGTTTACAGCGGCTGCTGCGGTTATGAATATGTTAGCATTTAGCGCTTCATCAACCCCGCCTTTGACCATTAGAGCAGCGACGGGATTTACAGGTGCGTCATTTATCCATTTACGAGAACGTTTGGAAGATTTCTTGGTTAACGCAACCTCCAAAATGTCATCTTCATCATCTGATTTTGGACGGCCGAGAATATTAGCAAGTGCTTTGACCCTTGGGTCGTGAGGGTCTGATTCCTCTAATTCTGTGAGAACACTCAATGCGCTATGCCATTCTCCTTTGTCAACCAAGCAAAGGGCTGCAGCAATCCTAGGAAGAGCCCTTGTCGGATTTTCTCTAACTAATCTGAGAGAGATATCTAGTGCTTCCTTGTGCATATTTTGTGCTCTCAGCAAGGCTACGTGAGTTAACCTTGCAGTTAATGAAATGTTATCTTTATGCATTATACTATCAGTTGGTTGTGGACTCCAAGCACGCAGCATCTTCATCAAATCATTGAGATGGTCAATACAAGGATTGTTCTCCCAATCCCACAGGTCATCCTCGTCAACAGAGCCATTGTATGGGTCAAACCATTCACAAATGAATGCTAACAACTCTGGCTCATCATAACCTTCAGGTTGTTGTAAATTGTGAAGTGCCTCTCTTGCGGCATCGAGTCTTCGGCAAGCAATGTGTCCTGAAGCAATAATCATCCGTGCTTCATCATCATCCCCTCCAGACTGTGCAAGTACTTTCTTTGCTTCTTCAATCGCTGTTGGCCACAAACCTCGTAATGCCATTTCAACCATTCTAGCACGGCTTTTTGCTAATCTTACAATAGCCTCATCCTCGCCAATGGACCGATTTTGGAATCTGACTAGGGCGTCGAGGTCGTTGTTTTGGGCAGATTCTTCAACCAAATCGAACATCCAGTTGCCACCACCGCTCATGATTGCACCCTCACGCCTTTGGTCTGGATTCAAATCGAATTTCAAGTTTCGAAGAGGATTGAACTTCGAGATAGATAGTACCCATGTAAGTAGGAAAATCGTTTGACCAACAGCGATGAATATCCATGTAACTAATAGACGATATTCCTCGTCGAAACCTCGACCCTCAAACCATTCAATAAACGGCATTAAATCGCCAAATTCCTTGTAACATACCAAAATCAACAACAGTGCAGTATACCCACTAAATCCAGCGAATGCAAAGTACAAAACACGCGCTTGTGCTTTATCCTCAGAGCGTATTTCTCTGGGTGTAGCGAGTAGAACACCGCCCAATCCTCCGAATGCTTGACCCCCTAGGAACAAGTTTCTAATCAATTCAAAAATGAACGCGAGACCAACGATTGCGATGTTCAAAGATAAATAAGCGGCGAGAACCTCAGGTAGACTCTTCAATGCCTCCCATTCTGCAAGAAGCGGGTTTTCTTGAATTTGCAGATATACTTGATGCCCAAGAATACCGCCATAATTCAAAATTTCCTCCGAGTTTGCTGGATCGTTAATCATTACCAATGCAACGGTTACGATGCCATTGATTGCGGTTATTGGCATAGTGATTAGGAATAACATAAGAATGAATGCGAATGCTCTTCCAACAAAACCCAGCTTCTTGGCATCGATTGGGTTTGGCTTACCTAGCCACGTACGGAATTTTCCAACCATAAGCATGTTCCAAGAAGCACCCATAATTCTCCCATATGCAAGGATTGTTGGACCCATGAATACTAAACCTGCAACTGCCAATGCCAGGGGCTTTTGAGAAGGGTCAATTCTCGGGAGAAGAAGCAGGTATGTTCCGACTGATGCGGCCAGTAGGCCAACAAATGTGCCAGTTCTCCTGAAAAATAGTTTGACAAATTTATTTTTTGTAACTCCAATTTTTTTTCCTACCAATTGACCATTGAGTGATTCCCAAGGAGAAATCAAAATCGGTATTAAAACCAAAATTCCCATGAGTAAGAGGTTTGGAAGGTAATACACCTGTGCATCGAAGATTAACTCAGAAATTAATAGTAAAACACCAGTCATTGCCATCATGTACAATGCAATACCAAATCCAACGTTGGGTAAGCTGAGTAATTTCTTGACACCACCACGCCCCTTGGTTAAACTGTGAACCTCATACAAACCATCGTCTATCTCGAAACCAACCTGCAAACCAGACAACTGGGTTGGAATCATCCACTTCCACAAAAAGAGCGCTGTCACCAAGGCAACGAGGAATGGAATTGCGTGTTCGATTGAGAGGTTTGCAGGGTTCTCTACAGTGCCAGCACTTGCCAATGGCAGCATAACCACTGACAATACAATGGCTATCAGGAGCGCCCTCATCAAGCGAGCCTAGTGAAAGGGCTTCATGACTTCTTCGCCGCCCGGTGGCGAATTAAGAAAGAATCAATCCTATCGAATGCTATGTTCAAAGTATCTTCATCAGCAAGATAAACAAGACGGAAATGACCCAGTCCTTTTTCTGGTGAGAAGCCACTTCCGTGAACAAGTAAAACATGCTCTTCGTGTAACAAATCGAGGACAAATTGTTTGTCATCATTAGCCCATTTTTCATCTGTTAAACGAATGAACATGTAGAATGCTCCACCTGGCTTTTCAACTTCAATGCCATTGATTTTTTCGATTCTATCCAGACAAAGTTGCCTTCTACTCTTAACCCTCTGACAATGGTCAGCCATCCATGTACGATCGCCTTCCAAACCTGCGATGTAACCCAGTTGCGCAGGTGTGCTAGCGCACAATCTTGATCTGAGTAATCTCTCGATGCCATCCCTTACATCCATCATGGAGCCAATAGGGTCATGAATTGCCATATATCCAATTCTCCATCCGGGAGCATAGTATACTTTGGAGACACCATTTAGAGAGAATACTGGAACACTATTTGAGCGGGAAGCCACAGAGACATGCTCACCAGTAAAGTCAAGACCATCATATATTTCATCTGCGACTATCATACAGTTTGGATAGTTTTTAGCGATGTTGAGAAGCTTGTCGATTTCCTCTGAGCTCGCTACATTACCGGTTGGATTATTGGGATTGATGAGGACTAAAAGACGAACATCAGAATCCATCTTACTCTCTATGTCATCTAAGTCAATTGACCAGCCATCATCTGATTTCAATGAATATTCGATAGTCGTGGCGCCATACATTTGCGGGTAAGCCATGTATGGTGGATAATGTGGACCTGGAGCTAGAACCTTAGAGCCTTCTTCTAGAGTTGCTGCAAATATTATTTGCAAAGCCTCGGTAACTCCGTGGCAGACATAAACATCATCAGCGGAGCAATCCCATCCTTTCCTGGTTTCATCCGCTGCTATGGCTTTTCTTAATCTCGGGAGGCCGTAAGAAGGAGAGTAACCATTGTTTCCAGTCTCAAGTCCTTCCACATATGCTTCAACCATATGTTCTGGAGTCGGCAATCCTGGATATGCAATTGGATCGCCTATGTTTAGTTTGATAATTTCATAGCCTTCAGATTCTAATTTAGTAGCGGGTACAACTACATCCCTAATCGCATACTCAATAGTTGATGCGCGATTAGATACTGGTATCATTCGATTCCACCCATTCTACAAATTTCTTCGTACTGTTCCTTCGAAACTGGTTGTACAGAGAGCCTTTGACCCTTCTGAACAAGTGGCATACCTTCTAGAGCGGGGTTTGCCTTGATATCCACAAGGCTCACCATTTCTATTTCCTGAACTGCTTCAATATCAACCATTATCCAGCGTGGATTCTCGGGTGAGGATTTTTCGTCGTAGTACTTACTATTGGGATCCCAGGAGGTGTGATCTGGATAACCCTCTCGCGAAACTCTAGCAATACCTGCAACGTGTGGGGGTTTAGTATTCGAGTGGTAAAACAGTACCATGTCACCTAACTTTAGATCATCACGCATCATGTTTCGAGCTTGATAGTTTCTTACTCCATCCCAGTGGGTAGAGCCATCTTCGACCAATTGTGAAAATGGGTAGACGTGGGGCTCGGACTTCATCAACCAGTACCTGACCATGCCTATCCGTAAAGTCGGCAAGACTTAGATTTCACCATGCATCGCCATGGTCAGGAATTAGGGCTGCATCTACGACATCTATGTCTCCTCTAGATGCAACTTTACCCAATCCAAGTTTTCTTGCCATGGAATTTGCTCCGCCAGTTGAACCAATACCAAGTTCGTCTAACAGTACGAAAATCGCAGGTAATAGAATCAATGCGCTTGCTGCTGCAATCCACAACAAGATAATGATAACAGTGATGAATGGCTTTATTTCTGGAATCGGAATTTGATATGCTGTAACCATGCCCAATGTCGTTACTGTTGCAGCCTCAAACAACGACATTCCAGTACTAACAGTAGATGTCCGTATCGCTTCAATTCCACCACCTAACTCACGTATACGGTTGGCTATGTGAATCGAGAAGTCAACTCCTACACCAACCAAGATTGAGCCTATCATGACTGTTACAAGAGATAATGAAACATCCATCTGCCACATTACAAGCCATTGAAGTGCTACTGTTGCAATAACAGGAGCAGTTGTCCAGAATGAAAATCTAATGTCCTTGAAAACAATTGCAAGAGTCATCAGTGTAAGAGCGACAGCAAACCCGAGCGAAGACCATTGGCTACCGACTATCAATTCATTGACTGCAATCGCTGTTGCTGCGACTCCAGTGAGGTCGCCTGCGTAAATGTCACCTTCATAATCTCTTGATGTGTATTCGTTGACTTCAGCTACTGCCTCAGCGGTCTCCGCAACTGGAACGAACGGCATATCAACGTAAATCAGGTTACGACTGTAATCATCTGAGATGAATAATCCTCGAGTCTCATCGGTAAGGCTTGAGTAGAAAACATCGAGAAGGAAGCCTTCAGCTCTAACATTCTCAGTACCGTTTGCTCTAGGAGCCGTCAGGATTTCCCAGAAAGTTACGTCTTCGTTATATTGGCGATTGAGATATGGCTCTAAGGCATCTTTCAAGTCCTCCGGAACCAACGGGTTATCGGTTAAGTTCCAAAGTGGAGTTCCACTGACATTAGCACCTAGACCGACCGATTTCATCAAGAAAACAATGCTAACAGCGTTGGTTTGGTCAATCGTATTCAATTTATCCTCAAGGGCGGATATACCAAGCAGTTTCTCAACGGGCTCACCTTCCGTCGGATCGGCATCACCTGAGATATCGCCTTCAATCAAAATCATTCCAACTTGGCCTGCATTGAAGTCCTTTGAATACTCCTTCATCGTAACTACAGATGCCTCATCTTCTGGAGCCATCCCAAGAAGGTCGATATTTTCCTCAACGTTACCTTGGCCCCAGAATCCTGAAACAAATATCATTACCATAAATATCGCAATTACACCTTTTGACCACTTAATTGGAACTTGGACTACTTTCTCGAAAACAGGCAGAGGTGGATGCTTAGGTTTACGTAAATCCAGCAACAGAGTTAGGTTGGGAACCATCGTCATAGTGAGGAAGTAAACAATTACAATACCACCTGAGAGAGCTATTCCCACCGTTTCAATCGGCTTCATTGGCGTAAATGTAAGGGAAATGAAACCGATAACTGTAGTGACCGCAGACAAGAATACTGCCCTGCCTGTAGAAGCTAGAGATTGTCGTATTTTCTCATCCTTTGTTCCCGTCTCTTCCGCATACCTATTTGTTATGTGCAAACCATAGGAGACTCCCAGAGCTAGCAAAATTGGACCGACGATAATAACCGTCATCGTGACCTCATAACCAGTATACCCCATTATGCCAAGAGTCCAAAACACTGAACACAGTGTTGGCAAACCCGCAATTACTACAACTTTGAACCCTTGAAGAGGCCTCCAAGTACCAGTTTGCAGGACATCAGAGTGGAAAACAAACAGTCCCAATGCAACGAGTACGATTGCTAGTGGGAAGATTTGCCAGAACAATTTGAAAGAGAATTCTGTAACTGCGTTGGTAATCGGAACAGGACCTGTCAGAGTCATTGAAATTCCCAAATCTTCCCAGTCACAAAGGTCTGCACCAACAGGGGCTCCATTTTGGTCATACTCACATGGCCTCTTTTCCTTGGAGATGTTATCCAAAATTTCCTGCGTTTTGTCGATTACTTCTTTGGCGGTTTTTGTTTCATCAACAGCGATGATAATTACTGCTTTGTCTAAGAATCCATCGCCATCTGTATCTCTAGCCATCTTGTCCAAACCAGGGGAAGGAGTTCCGTCATCTTCATACATCTCGTTCACAATTGTATCTATCGTAGTTTGAGATGGTATGCTGTAATTACCCCAAATACGGTCGCCAAGGTCTAGCAAATCCTTCACTAAGTCGCCCGCGGTTTGACCTATGCAGTTCTCATCATTTGGAGGACAAATTTCTGCAACCAATTCATCGACAAACGCATCCTGAATCCTTGGTAAACTCGAATTTACTTCTTTGATAACGGTTGAAAGAGAAAGTGCGTAAATAACGTCATCCGTAGGATCGGAGAGCCTTGGATTTAGTTTAGTTTCAACATAAGACATCTCTTGGAGAATTCTCCTGTCATCAATTGGTTTTTCTGGCGAATGAATGTAAATAATCATCACATTGGTAGACCAATTCTTTTCAACGTCTTTGATGCTCTCTAGGACTGGTGAACCCTCAGGAAGATAAACATCAAGGTCTCCGTTAACGTTTAGAGAAGGTTCATCTCCTGGCTTGATTGAAGTTCCATCCACGAATCCTGAATGGTAAGCAAAGAAAACAGACGCCAAGAGACATACTGTGACCATAAAAATGGGAAACTTTGTCAGAATACCGGTTGCACCGTGTTTCTGCCACTCTCTTTGTATGGATTTTGGAGCATCCAAAACGGCATCTAGCGCCTTTCTAGCGTCCCAATCCTTTACGCTTGTGCGTAACTTTTCTTGACCGTGCCCCACAATGCGTGAAAGTTTGTTTTGAAGAGAGGACTGGTCGTCTTTCGACTTGGATTTATCCTGTGACATACTTCCCCTCCAATTAGCCGTAGTGCTTTGACCATTTGAAGTCATACCCATATTGGTCATCCAATCACTTCAAAAGTAAGTCACAACAGCGGCAACCGGACCTGTGAGGATGACGCACACA
>MDSZ01061952.1_pt1 | contig 12572 bp, 14 predicted proteins | sample 811201 | NCBI WGS metagenome assembly MDSZ01 (sample SAMN05326647, study PRJNA326480) | marine metagenome | isolation source: seawater | place: Indian Ocean: North | collected 2010
GCCATCCGTAGAACTGTCCTTCACCATATCGGGTGTATTGCATTGGTTCTCCATCAATACACCGCAGATCATACAAGAAGTTCTCACGATTTGCACGTTGAATATAGTGCCACAGGAAACCACCAAGCCAATGATGAGTTGGAATCCAGGCGTTTTGTGAGTTGCGTTTTTCTTTATTCAAAGCATCACCATACAGTTTGGAATCTGCCATCCGCTCATCAAAAGTTTCAGATATGTCCCGTTCAATAATATCTACAATATCTTCGGGCAGATCAGTAAAGTACCAAATTGATTGATATGCCATGTATGAGTAATGTATTCAAGTTGATTATATATCACATCACATTAAGTGTCAATCTATAGATTTACTAATTGTAGGAGATATTTTTTGTTTTATTCTTATGTAAAAACTGATAATCAACATTAAATGTTTGTCTAATACCCTTTGTTTGAGGATATGTTCCGTGAGGTACATTGGTAGGAAAAATCAACAGTGTGCCGACTTTAGGTTTAACATGTTGAACACTTTCACATGAATTTCTGACAAAAGGTGATGATAATTGATTTGTGTGCAAAATTAAAAATATATTATTTAAATGAAAAGCATCTTCAGATTCGGAAACCTCAGGGACATTCAGATACAATACACATGATACTGCGTGTCCACTCATTTTGCCGTGAGTATGAACAGTGTGATATGATCCTTCTTCACCTATTACAGTCCATGAGGCATTTTCCTCTATGCAAACATCGTCTTTTAAAAGTGATGCTGCTTCTAGTCTTCCATAGACTTGTTCTTTAAATTTTTGTTTTATCTCTTCACATTCTTGATTTTTATAATTAAAAGGAGTTTTTCCGTATTCTCTTTTTAACCAATATTGCTCAGAATTATTTCCTGTAGTGCTATATCCCTCTTTGTCTTTATACAAAAAATCTATATGACTGTCAAAAAAGTCCTTGATTTCGTTAATTAATTTATCATCTAATTTATCTTGAATTATCCAATTAGATCCATATTCAATAATATTCATAAAATTCTTATTTCATAGATTATGGTAGTGTATAAATGGCACTCATTCCGTTAGAATCAAATAATGTTTGGAGTTCTGCACGCTCATCTGTGGTAAACGTTATAGCATTAACAAGTTCAGTGATTGATTCTTGAATTTTAGCAATATATGGATCATCTCTTTTCGCATCTTCAAGAAGAGCAATAAATTCAGTAAAGATTACATTAGTTGCTAATGTCGTGGATGCTGCTGTTTTTATTGTTTTATATACGTTAGATTTTAAAAGATTACACCAAAATCTACGATAAGCAACACTGTATTGTTTATTTAAATCTGACTTCTCTGTTGCATCGTATGTTCTTGTTGATGTATTCCATGTGTAGGTGTTGATATAATAAGCTGCTCCATGAGTTTCATAGGAGGGAAAATTAACTTTTTTCCATCCAAGTGCAACTAACTCATCATCAGTTTTGTCAGGAAGATCAGTTCTTATTGGATCTCCAGGATTATCTCTCCAACGATCGGGGATCATTTGAGGAGTGGATCCATCGGGAGGACTCCACGTACCTCTTGCATGAGTGGCGTCTATATCTGCGTAAGCCATACTTACTTGGAGTTAGTTTATCCTTCGCATTATTTATGAATTTTTACCTCACTATAAAATGAATTATATTTTTCATTTATTTCTTTTTTCAATGATGATCTAGTGTCATTAGTAATATAAACACTTCTCGCCAATTTCACAAATGCTTCACTAAAGTCTTGACATTTTTCTAAAACTCTCAAGTCGTCTTCAATGTTCCAAAGTATTTGATTAATATTCAAGAGTTGATCAAGATAATCAACATCATAGACTTCATTTTGTTTTGCGATCTCAATTAGACTTTTCAACTCTCTAGTAACATATGCGTTATCTGTATGTTTAGACTTTATTTGAAGAATTGATATCTTATCAAGAAGTTCTCCAACAGAAATAGGAACTAAAATTTTCAATTGTATGATACTCCTTTACCTTTAGATATCAAACATAAATCTGGATTTACAATATTAAATGATATTGTAATTCTAATTTCATCATCATTTTTTTCTCTCAATCCCAGCGTTCCATGTTTTAAATTTGATGGAAAAATAATAATATCATCTTCATCACAATCTGGTTCAAAACAAAAAATAGAATATTGTTCAACCTTAATATGATTTATATTAAAATTTGGATTATAAAAGGTTGTCTGATGATGTTTATGTTTATTGAATTTAAGATAGTAACATCCAGAATACAAAGATTGTCCGTGTGTATGAGGTTCTTGAAAAAAATTTTTTTCGTATATATTATACCATATTTCGGAAAGAACAAATTTCCCTTTTATTTTTAATTCTTGAGGACAATCATTTAAAAACTCTTTTATTTTTTCTTGTAATATATCTAACAAATCTTCGGGTATATCTTTTTGATCATCATCAAAAAAAGAACTATGAACAAAACAATCCCATGAAGGAGTAAATTTGTTTTTATCTTTGATGAAATTATTTTCAAGATTTTTAATTAATTTATTTTTTCCATCATATCTTATTTTTGACTTCCATATGTATGATTGAAAAGCATTTAAGTTTTTATCCATATGATCTTCCTTCAATTTCTTTTGGTGACACTTTTATTTTTGATTCTCCCTCTATTCTCACAATAATTTCTTGATATGCATTTTCAATTTCTTCTTGAGTAAAATTGATTCTTTCTTCATTCAATCTCGCAGACATGTGTGAATGAAATCCAGAAATTCTAAAACTATCTGAATGAAATAAAACATCTCTTTCAATAATATGAAAATTTTCATATGAAGTATTGATTCTATGAGTGCCTGCAATCATCACTGATGCTGGTTTATTAGACGCTCTTCTCATGTGTTGTCCACAAGAATCACAACCAATGAAGTAATCAGCTGCCTCTATGATTGCCATCCATTCTCTTAATTTAGGATCTGGATCTGGTTTATATGTTTTGATATCATGAAACTCTTTTGCTCCCATAAAAATTAAATTATATTTTTCTGAAAGATTTTTGATAAAATAATCAATCATGTTCTTTGGCATGGAACGATGACTATCATCAAAAATACCAGATTTATGATGGTTTGCACTATAACCATATGGTTGTAGTACAATAGTTTTTTCTTTTTTATGCTGGTTTTTTGCTCGTTCTATAATTTCAAATGCTTTTCGTTTTTCCGAAAGAGACAATCTCAGTTGCATTTCAGGTAAGTCACTGTGATCTGTGGACTCATTTATTGACACATCAAATGCGTCTTTAAGTGAGATTTCATTGCGATAATATGCAGGAACACGATATGGTTCTGCAGTAATAACTTTATCTGCCTTCCAAAATAAATCAAAAGAACCTTTTGAATCTGGATTAAAAGTTCTTTCTTGAAGCTCAGGAAACCCCCACATCACAAAATCCCAACCAGGAATCATGATGTACCATTCCTCATTGAGATGATTTCGGTGATATTTAAGTAATGCTGGGATTGATGTAATTATTCTTCCAATTCCACCGTCAATCCAAATTATCGTCGTCATTGTTTAATTTCCTGATTATCACGAATAAGAAATACTGTTTGCTAATTTGATATGCTCAACTGCTTTTTTCAGATTAAAAATTTTTTCATCTCTTGCAATACTATCATGTTCGATAATCTTAAGATATTGAAAATCTTCCTGTAGTGAAGCTGTTTTAATATTATACTTATGAAGATTAAGTGTTAGTAAAAACTCATCAATTAAGGTGTCTTTAATTTCATTTTCTGTAAGATGAGTTCTAATTTTCATGTAAGATATCATTTCTGAATGCGATGAATTCAGATTTAAATGTTTGTAATAATCATGTGGGTTATCGTATGGTTTTACACAGTCTCTAGAATTTTTATGAAAAACTAAAAAGAAAAATGGTGCATAATATTGCAGATTATACTTACCCTCAATATCATTTGAAAAAAAGTGATGTTCTGGTGGAATATGTTTTGCAATTAATACTACATCATCATTCACTAATTTTGTGAGATCTTTACCATTTGGATTTATTAAACAATCTCCATCCAGAAAAATAATCCAATCATATGAATTAGAAAACTCATACATTTGAAACTCCTCAAGCATTAAAGGAAAATCTGGGAATTTTCTCTCAGTTATTGCATGAAAGTCTGCACCTATATTTTTAGCATATTGCTTCATGTATGGAAATGTAATATTTGTTATCTCTCTATCATAATCTCCAATGTTAAGAGTCACCAAAAGTTTTTTCATCACTTTTTAATATTTAGTTGTATACAATGAATTTATTATCTAAATTTTTTACAGAGTAAGTTTCATTCATAATATCTTCCCAGTTTATCACAGGACTTAAATAATTTGCATCACAATGAGTGCTCCAACCAGGAATTGAAGAAATTACATATTTTTTATTTTTTTGCAACTCCCAAAACTTATCATAATCTTTTGAGAAATGATATCCCTCCTCCTCTTTAATTGCACATGTCGAAGAATATTTTTGATGAAACTCTAAATCATTCAACAAAGTTCTATATCTACAGGCAAAAGTATTGGTGGTAGCAGGAACAGTTCTCCAATGACATCTATCACTAGAAAATATTTTGCATAAAATGTCTTTATTATTAAACTCTTCAAAATCATACAAAGTAACATAAGGGACATCAATTTTAAATCCCTCTAACAATACATCGCACCATTCGGGACGATGTAAATAATCATCCTCTAAAAGATATACAATTTGATCATCTTCAAAATTTCTTGATTGAATAATATCAAGAGTTTTTAAAAAACTATCACACTCACTTCCACAGTTAATAATCTCTACATTTTTTTCTTGTGCAAGAAAAGTTTTATCAATATTGCCATAAAACTCATCATAAACAATCGTATAATTTACAAGTTCTGAGTTCAAAGTATTTTTAAAATTCTCAAAAACTTTGATCCTATTAAACCAATCAGGCCTTCTACGATCTGGTAATTCTTGCAGTTTTGAATAATAACAGTGTCTGATAAAAACTTCTATTTGTTTTTTCATTGATATGACAATATAGGTGGTTTATCTATTGGATTGGTTCGCCATTGCACAGTTATTCTTTTTTTAACTGTACCAGGAACAATACATGTTACACAATGTAAGGTATGTTTACTGTTTTCTGTTTTATAGTTCACCACCATCGTATTATATTCTGGTTCAACTCCTATAATTTTTCCCGTATCGTTCTCTTTATATAAAAAAAATCCCCCATCGTTACTATCCCACTCTTCATTTAGATATATTGTACCATTATATGGGTAGGTTTCGTCCTCATGCCAAGTAATGTAAGAACCACCACTAAAAACATAAATTAAGGGAATAAAATATAAATTCTGTTCATCAAAATTTACTGAGATTGCCTTTTCAACACTTTTTTTGATTTCTTTATACAAGAATTTATTTGATATGCGGTGAGTGAGAATATTAGAGGAAATATGTCCTAAATTTTGATCCCATCCTAAACAAGAACTCCATACTTCTTGTCCTAACTTTGCTTGAAAATATTCCATGATATTTTTAATAATCTCTGGATCAAGCACATTATTACATTGTTTAATCATTTAAATCCCCCATGTAACACCGGAGTATCTTACATTTCTTGTCACCGCTTCAATTCTGTGCGGAAATAAAAATAATGATGGAAATACCACCACATCACCTTCACCTAAGTGAACTTTATATTCATCCCAAAATACTAAATCACCACCTTCATAATTATCATTTAAATTAATAATAATACTTAGAGTAGGAATACCTTTTACGTCACCATTAAAAAGAGATCTAATGTGATCTGAATGCCTCCTCATAAGTTGATTTTTTTTATATCTATTAAATCTAATTGGAGAAAAAATAGTTACTTTAGATGCTTTCTCTTCTCCAATAAAATTATTATACGATTTAACTGACTGCGAGACAAAAGGATTTAAAATTTCCTCCAATTCTGATGTAATCCCTAATACGTCAAGTTCTTTTGAAGAAGAACTTCTAACACTTTGATTAGATTGTCCTCTAGCCCATTCGTGTTTTACCCAATTTTGTTTTTTTATAGAATCAACTACAGTAACACAAGAATCTTTTGGAATTAACTTATAACATATATGAATAAGTTCTTTTAATTTCAAATTTTCAATATCACTCATAATAAAAATTCTAATTTTGTTTATTTATTTACTGGTAATCAAAAATGTAATTTAAATCTTTTACGTAAGAAAAATTATGATAATCAAGTTCATAAATTTCATGCAATATTTTTTTAGATTTTTTAGTTAGTTTTATTATCCTATCATCATTTATTTTAGAGCAGTTTAGTTTTTCAATTTTGTTTATATTAATCTTTCTTAAATCTTCCAACAAATTTTCAAATCGTACAACATAATCTATCTCTATCTGTTGCTTTTCATTGTATAAGTGAAAAGTTTGTGGTATAGTCCAACGATCAAATTCTACCGGATTTTTATAAAGAAAATATGCATATTGATTTATATCAATTTTGTTGCAAATATCATAATGATGGTGCTTCTCTAATCTTTCTTGTCCAGTTGCAGAAAAATAACCGCTTTCTTTCATTCTCGCAAACTTATATGCTGAGATAAATCTATCGATTGGATCACGAACCACTGTAAATTTTTTATAAACATTCCAATAATTTTTGTAGTGTTTTTTGTATTCCTCAATATTTTTATCACCGAAGATGTTTTCAACTCCCATGGATTTCATTATGGAGGTTCCAGCATTTTTGGGAATATGCACAAATATTAATTTTCTTTTATGACAAATTGTCATATTAAAAATATTCGCATTTTATTTGTGAGTGTTTTTTCCAAAACTCCATATTCATCTTCTCATACTTTTGAACAATATCTGGAGGAAGAATACACCTTGGTGGTTTATATTCCACTTTTTGTTTAACTGTGTGTAAATTTTTTAGATTACAAGCCTTATCAAAGTTTTCATTTGAGTATTCTACATTCTCAAAGTCATGAGAATAATAAGGTTTTTCAAGAAACGCATAGACTTTTCTCATTGTCTTTTCTGGATCTTTACACAAATTTTCATATTCTATAAAGCAAATCATTTCTGGATTTATTGCATAACCTTCTTGAAGAGAAGAATGGCAATTAATTAATTCTCTCTCAAAAATTTCTTGAGTTCTTAAAAAAATATTATGAGAAAAAATTTTTTCATTAATTTGTTTAGTGTAAAAGCAATTTTTATTTAAAATTACCTCAAAAGAATTCAAAATTGAAACAACATCTCTAACCGGACACAAGATTTTTGTATATGGAAAAAGTGCTTTCAGTAAATTTGTTTTATTTGTCCAATCACGAGAACTATCAAAAATTACCAAATTGTTGATATGTTTATAGAAACCATCAAATAGTCCGTATAATAAATTTTTTCTTTGCTCCTCAGATATTGAAAAATTGCTTTCAGCACCAGTGATAATATCAATTGAATCACTTGTCAGTGACTCCACTGGTGATGCGATATCAGCGTAAAAGTCTGGATTTTGTTTAAGTATGGCGGACAACAATGTAGAACCAGATCTTGGAAGTCCTGAAATAAAATAATATTGTTTAGAAGTCAAGATTCTGGATATTTTATATTGCCCTTTGGAAGTGCGATTAAATTAAATGAAATTGAAATACGCTCTTCGTCGTGATCATTGGTTTCTACAGAATGAGAAAGATAAGAAGGAAAAATAATAATATTACCCTCTATTGGTTCAATACGAATACGTTCTGCTGTATATTGATTTTTTTGTGGGCTTAATAAGCAACCCTGCCACATTCTATTAATTGCTGGATTTTGAAGCACAAGTTTTCCACTATCTTCTGGTGCTGATAGATAAAAAACGCCAGAGAATACGTCTCCATGCACATGATCACTATTCATGCACTGACGACTATCGTTAACATTTAACCATGCTTCAGTTAATGCAATATCACAATCAATAAAATCTAAATCAGCGACTGCCTTAAATCCCATCTGACAGATATATTCAAACAATGAACGAAGTTCAACTTTTTTTTGAAGTGTGCCAGGAGATTGATACCCAGAAATATTTGATCTTGGTGATGATGGAGTTTTTTCTTTATATTCCCTTACTGCTGAAAGAAAAATTTCTCTATGTTCTTCAAACTCAGGATATTCAGACTGCCACAAAGGAACACTATAAATTGACGATATATTCATAATTTTAGTGGATTTTTAATCACTATAACGTATAAAGATTTAAAAAGCAAGATATAAAAAAAAATTTAGTAAGAAACAGTTCTCATGGCACGAACCCGGCGCGAACGATTCCCATTGTCAGATCCTGCACTTCCATCTTCAAAGCAAATATTATATTTATAATTTCCGTCAGCGACACCAGGATGTGAAGTATTACTCCAATAATAAGAGTCAGCCCCGTTGTTATCGTAACTGTCCATATATTGTCTACAATTATATATTGGATCTCTGAGTTGAGCACAACTTGGTATAAACCAATCACCGCAAGCAGCATTATTATTAGCCGTAGTTATTGCATCATTTCTACTACCCCAAACTCTACTAACTTCAGTGCTTGAAGGCGCTACGATGTAATAAGTATTTGATGACATACAAACAAGATAACCCCCCTCCAATGACATACCAAGAGTTATGTCTGGTTCTGCTGTAAAATTATAAGTATTGATTATTGCGTTTCCTGATGCAGCATCACCAGCAGCGTTGGTAAAACACCCCGCATCAACCACAACATAAGTATCTTCTTCAAATTGAAAATTACTGGGTGGATTAATAGTTGCCACTGCTCCGGAAATCGATACGGCAGCATTAGTTACATCAATAGTTTGTCTTACTGTTCCTGATGCACTACCCGCTCTTAGAGTAATATTTCCCGTTCCCTTGGCAATATTTTCACTAAAGGTAATTGCAATATTTGACTCAACTGCAACATTAGTGGCACCATCAGCAGGACTAAAGGATGATGTTGAAATTGGTGCTGATGTAAAATTGTAAGTGGTAATCTCATTATTGCCACTTCCTAATAATGGATTTGTTACTCCATCAGCAGGAAAAACAACATAGATATCATTACCAGTTGGAAAATCGCTAGGATTAATTGTTACTGCACCACCAGACACTGAAACAGAACCACCGGTAATATCAATAGTTTCAATAACTGTTCCTGATGCACTTCCTTTTCTTAAAGTAATATTACCAGTTCCCTTTGAAACAGTTACACCAAATGTGATTACAATGTTAGAATTTAATGCAACTCCAGTGGCTCCATCAGCGGGACTGAAGGAAATAACAGATGGTGGAACATCTAAACTGGTAAATGTGCCTATACCACAATTAAGATTCCTTTCATTATCAATGACATTTACGTCGCCAATTTTTAATGCCATCTTCGTATAGTACTATCCTATTGTCACTATTTATTTATTTTTTTAATTAAAAGGTTAATAAGAAACAGTTCTGAAGGCACGAACGTTATAACCTCTAGATTTGGGTTCGTCTTTAGCGCCTCCAGATGGGTTGTTGGTTCCAGGAGGGCCAAAATTAACTTTCCATGCATGTGAATTTCCAGATCCTAGTTCTGTGTTACTCCAATAGTCACCCGTGTTGTAATTATCCCAATATTGTCTACAATTAAATCCTGGATTTATAAGTTGAGATATACTTGGTATAAACCAATCACCACAAGCAGCAACACCCTGTGCTGCTGTTATAGCGTCATTCCTTGAATCCCATACCTTAGCCACCTGAGCACTAGCTGGTGCGACAATCCAACGAGTTCCACCACTTGCACAGATAAAATATCCTCCCTCATACGCATCACCAAGGTTTAATTCTATTTCTGTTGTAAAGTTATAAGTATTGATTATTGCGTTTCCTGATGCAGCATCACCATCAGTATTTGTGAAGCATCCGGCATCAACTACAACATAAGTGTCCTCTTCATATTCAAGATCACTTGGCGGATTGATAGTTGCCACCGCCCCGGAAATCGATACGGCAGCATTAGTTACATCAATAGTTTGCCTTATTGTTCCGGATGCACTACCTGCCCTTAATGTGATGTTGCCAGTTCCCTTAGCAATGTTTTCACTAAAGGTAATTACAATATTTCCATCAATTGCAACACCAGTGGCACCATCAGCAGGATTAAAGGATGATGTTGTAATTGGGCCTGTTGTAAAATTATAAGTATCGATTAAATTATTTCCACTATTGAGAGCATTTTCAAAAGCACCGTCATCTACAACGACAAATATACTCTTACCAGTTCCAAAGTCATTAGGATTAATTGTTACTGCTCCAGCAGATATTGAGACAGATCCCGATGAAGATGCAATTGTTTGAATAGCTGTTCCTGACGCACTACCTGATCTTAGAGTAATATTACCACTTCCAACAGACATATCACTGTTAAAAGTAATAACGATGTTAGAATCTAATGCTACACCAGTAGCACCGTCAGTTGGACTAAAAGTGACTACACTGGGTGGAAGATCTATGCTACTAAACGTACCGATGTTTCCACTAACATTTCTATCATTACTAATTACTTCTACACCCGATACCTTAAATGCCATCTCGTGTACTTGACTTTGTTGTTATTTATTCTCTAGTTCATCAACCCTTGCGGATAGTTCTTTAATAGACTCAATCAATACACCAATGATACCATTGTAGTTAACTCTCTTTGGATCACCACCGTGAACGAGTTCAGGTAATACTGTCTCTAATTCTTGCGCGATAACACCATAAGATGGTTGTCCAGACTCAATCCAATTGAAACTTACACCGCGAAGATTATTGACTTTACTAAGTGCTCCATCAACCACCTGAACATTAGTCTTCAGTCTTGCGTCAGATGTAGAATCAAAGTCTGTGGCGGTGCAAACACCAGTAACAATCACACCACCATTTGTGGTTTCTAATCTCTTGGTATCGTTATAATAAAGTTCTACCGCACCACCATTAACAAACTTTGCCAGGGTTTCGTTAACAGCGGCATTCGTAACTCTTAAATCATCAGCAGCGATGTAGGATGCTGATCCATCATGATAAATCTGTAAATCATCACCAGTACCAAGAAGAATCTTGTCATTATCCTGTAAGTCAATATTATCATTAAATGTAGAAACACCAGTAATCGTTAGTCCATTTGCAAGAACTTGAATACCTTCTTGAGCAGTGATGATACCAACAGAATCAATGTTGGTTACATCCAAATACGATAAAGTTCCGTCAATAGAAACATTACCACTAACAGTTAGATTAGAACTGACTGTCTGAGAACCAGTTACTGCAAGTGTTGAACCATTAAAAGTAAGATTTCCACTATCCTCTACCTCACCACCAGTTCCTGCAAGAACAACTCGTCCTGATGTCAGATCTTCAATTTTAAATGATGTTGCTGTTCCACCAGCATTCATGTCAACTAATCCAGAGGTTGTGGTAACTCCAGAAATTTTGACTCCACCTAAAAATTCTGCTTCTGTGGCAGTTTGAATATTATCTGTACTTGCAACACCAGTCAGTCCTTCTCCAGATCCAACAAATGATGTTGCGGTAACTATACCAGTGAATTTAGCATTTGAACCAGTTAAGATTCCAGTTACTACTACACCGTTTGGATTACCTTGAACCTTTACATTACCACCAGAATCTTTAATAGATGTGGCATCAATACCAGTTAAATTGGAACCATCACCAAAGTACGATGTCGCTACTACACCAGTGGAATTGAAGGTTACAATTCCAGCACCATTACTAGAATAAGAAACGGATCCATCAGCTGGAGCGAAGAATCCAGTATTGGTATCAACACCAAATGACAGTGATGGAGCAGCTACCGTGCCCGTTGAGAATGCAACACTTGTCAGTTGAGTGATAATACCAACGTTAAACGGTGCAGCATCTACCCACTGTGCGCTATTATCATCCTGATAGTAGATGAAGAGTCGTCCAAGTCCTGAGTTATACCACAGGTTACCAGCAGTAATGATACCAGTAAAGGCAGCGCCAGGTGTTGTACCAACACCAATACTGGCACTGCCACCACCACCTTGGAAGTTGACTGTTACAATACCAACAGCAGCGTTATATTGAGCGGTTGTGAATCCAGGGCCCTTGAATTCAAAGAATGTAGCGCCGTATCCAACCACTCCACCAGTTGTTCCGACACCAACTCCGATTCCACCACCCTGGAATTGTGTAGCAGTTACAATGCCTGAGAAGGTTGCATTACCATTCGTTGCAATGGTAGCAGCAGTTCCTGCGTTAATTTGTCCACTGAAAGTAGAAACACCAGCAACAGTTATTCCACCACTAAAATTAGGATAACCAGCTAGTGTAGTGACGTTACCAGTCGTGATATTAGCAGTCGTGACAGTTGCAGTGGTTATCGTTGCACCACCACTTACTTTTGCATGAGTAGCGGTAACTACTCCACTTACATTAAGAGTTGAAATCGTGCTGACGCC
>MDSZ01116048.1_pt1 | contig 12571 bp, 9 predicted proteins | sample 811201 | NCBI WGS metagenome assembly MDSZ01 (sample SAMN05326647, study PRJNA326480) | marine metagenome | isolation source: seawater | place: Indian Ocean: North | collected 2010
AATAACGCATCTTGACAAGTAGGGTCCTCTGGACGAGGATTCGCTAAGCATGCAGTATTTGAAATTCTAAATGCATCATGCAAAATTGACAAAACAGGACCAATTACTATTGCACCGACTGTTACGCCAATAATTTCAGCAGTTTGTTGCCTCCATGGAGTTGCTCCAACCATGTGCCCGGTTTTCAAATCCTGCATTACATCTCCTGCAATAGCTGCCGAAGTCGCAACAATTGCTGCAATAAACATAGTTGCAATCATCATGTCAGTTTGGCTCATTCCCATTATTAGTCCACCTACAATCCATACTAGACCAATAGTGAATAATAGCGTAGCAATAGTCATTCCAGAAACCGGTGAATTAGATGAACCAACTACACCTGCAATATAGCCGGCGACTGCTGCAAAGAAGAAGGCAACTACGGCAAGAAATAATGCTCCTGCAAATGCCATTATTACATTGCCAGTTGCATACCAATAAAACAAGAATGTTAGACCGACAAGTACGGCGCAGACAAGTAATACCTTACTTAGTGGTAAATCCTTTTCAGTTCTTTTCAATTCTGATGATTCACTATCCTTCGCGTTAAAAGATTTTGAGAGCCCTTCAAAAATTGTTTTTCTCATAGACCATAGAGTGTAAACTCCACCAACTACCATAGCTCCAACTCCAACATATCTTATTTGGGTTGACCAGACACTAAAATAGTCTTGAACAGGTCCAAATCCAGTATTTGGAAATCCGTTAACTAATCCATAAATTGGAACCAATATTCCAAAACCTATGACACCACCTAGGAAAATGAATGATGCGATTCTCAAACCTACAATATATCCAACTGACAATAAGGCCAAAGACAATTCTCCCCCGGCATAAAATCTTGTTCCAAAAAATGATGCCACACCATCAATTTCAGCATGCGTTGCCTTGAATGCTTTGACCATCCAACCATAAATTCCACCAATAATTAGAGCATAAATAATAGCGACTAAACCTGATCCTCCTTTTTCACCTGCAACTAATACTTCTCTGCAAGCAACACCTTCTGGATATGGTAAAGCCTCTTCAACAATAAATAGCCGTCGTAAAGCGATTGTGAACATAGTCCCTAACATTCCACCAAGTATTGCGATCAAAAATGTATCAAGCCAATTTATCTCATTCCATATACCTAATACTAGTAGTGCAGGCACAGTAAAAATAACTCCTGCTGCCAAAGATTCTCCAGCTGATGCCATTGTTTGTACGGAATTATTTTCCAATATTGTGACTTCTTTAAATTTGAAACCCCGTAATATCAGCATGCTCATAACCGCAGCGGGAATTGAAGCTGAAACAGTCATACCAACATAGAGTCCGAGATAAGCATTAGCTGCTGTCATAAGTGCGCCGAGAATTATCCCTATGATTACTACACGAACCGTTAGTTCTGCGATATTCTTTTCCGCAGGCACCCAGGGCTCGCCTAATTCGGCCATAACTGCGCGAGTAGTATTGGGCTTGTGAATGAATCGGCTGGAAATGTATGGGTATTCCACCCCCTACACTCATAAGCAATAAGAACGGCCGATAAAGAGCGAATGCTAACGGTGGCACCATGAATTTTGAATCTTGGCACGATAAGTCATCAGAGGATGTTTTGTTGGATTTAGACACACCGCTTGGTGGTTTGAGTAATGATGAAGCGAAAAACCGTCTTGAAAAATATGGCCCGAATAGACTACAGGAGCCAGAAAAGGATTCTGCTCTGAAAAAATTTCTTTCCCAGTATCATGATCCCCTTAATTACCTACTAATTGGTGCTGCTCTGATTGCACTTGCAATCCATCCCGATAAGCCCGGTGATTCAATATTTATTGCAATTGTATTAACTGCAAATGCCTTCTTTGGATATTGGCAAGAAAACCAAGCAGAACAGGCAATGGATGCTTTGAAGAAGATGGCAGTTTCACGCACAGTAGTTTGCCGCGATGGATTAGAAATGGAAATCGAAACAACAGATTTAGTCCCAGGAGATATTGTAAAACTCGAAGAGGGGTTGAAGGTTCCTGCAGATATTCGCGTTAGTGAATCTTGGCAATGTAAAGTAGATGAGTCGACACTTACCGGAGAGAGTATGCCTACAAAGGTAAAAATAGATACTTTACCTGTAGAAACACTTCTTGCAGATCGAACTAATATGCTATTTATGGGAACTACTGTAGCAACAGGACGAGCAGTTGGTGTTGTAACAGCAACGGGTATGAATACAGAATTAGGAAAAATTGCGAGTGACATTGCATCAGCATCTTCTCCAAAAACACCTCTCGAACTAAAATTGGAATCGCTTGGTAAATTTCTTGGTTTCATTGCCCTAATTGTTGCTGCGTTACTAGTTTCAATTGAGATGTTAATTACATACTATGAGGGAGGAGATCTCAAGGAAGCTGCTGTTCGTCAATTCCTCTATGCTATTGCAATTTTTGTCGCTATTGTCCCTGAAGGTTTACCAATAATTCTTGTAACTACTCTTGCGATTGGGATGCGTAATATGGCAAGACACAAGGCTATAATTAGACGTATGAAAGCAGTTGAAACTCTAGGTTCTACAACAGTAATATGTACTGATAAAACCGGTACTCTGACAAAAAACCAAATGACTGTTAAACGTTTTATGATGCCAGATAATGAATACGATATTAGTGGAGAAGGATTTGAACCTGAAGGAAAATTGGTTGTTGAAGGCCAAGATTTGTCAAGTGAGGAGATGTCCTCACTTCAAAGTGAACTTGGTTTCCGCCTTGCTGCAGCTTGTCTATCACTTTGCCATAATTCCCACATATCCAAAGTCGATGAACAATGGTCTGCAATTGGTGACCCGACAGACAGTGCATGTGCAGTTCTAGGGTACAAAATAAACGGCGATGTATCAAAATTTGCTGAGAGGCACCCTCGTATCCATGAATTTTTCTTTGATACAGATCGCAAAAGAATGTCTGTAATCCATGATTATGAAGGAGAGAAATGGCTCTTTTCTAAAGGTGGCGCAGGCGGGTTTAGGGATCTTGTAAAATGGAAAATTGTTGAGAATGAAATTGTCCCAATAGTTGAAGGCGATGTGGAAAAGGCAGTCAAAGCAAACAGGGCAATGGCAAGTAATGCAATGCGTGTTTTGGCATTGTGTGCTCGAAAGGTCAATGACGATGAAGATATAGAAGATATGAAATCAATGGAAAATGACTTGATATTCTTAGGAATGGTCGGAATAATTGACCCTCCAAGATCCGAGGTATACGATGCTATTCAAAAATGTCAAATGGCTGGGATTCGTGTAAAAATGATTACTGGCGACCAGCAAATGACTGCACAGGCAATAGGGGAGCAATTGGAAATAACCAAACCGCACATTGAAGCATTGGGTGGCGACAGGATTGATCAATTGGACGATATTGCAATTAGAGACATGAGTCAATCGACTGCGATTTTCAGTCGGGTGACGCCTGAGCAAAAAATGAGGATTGTGACTGCTCTTCAAGAGGAGGGAGAAGTAGTAGCAATGACTGGTGATGGAGTAAATGATGCACCAGCACTCTCGCGTGCGAATATAGGTATTGCAATGGGTATTGCTGGTACTGATGTTGCTAAGGATGCTTCTGACATGGTTTTGCAAGATGATAACTTTGCTAATATTGTAAATGCGGTCGAAGAAGGAAGAAAGGTATATGCAAATATTAGAAATTTCGTTCGGTACCAAGTTTCTACCAACGTGGCTGCTGTTGTATTACTGGCTCTTGCTGCATTTGTTTTCAGATTACCAATACCGCTAACACCAACGCAAATTCTTGTTATAAACATCTTAATGGATGGGCCTCCAGCTGTCGCATTAGGAGTTGAGAAAAAGCACGCTAATGTCATGGATAGGCCTCCGCGGCCTGTTGATGAATCTCTGCCAAATCTAGTTGATTTATTCTTAATATTCTACCTAGGGGCGGTTATGGTAGCAGGCACATTAGCTGTTTTTGTTCTGGCTTATGAATCAAGATCTTATGCATACGCACAAACAATGTGTTTCTCAGTATTTGTTATCTATCAATTATTCAATGTAATGAATTGTAGAAGTGGAGAAGATAGTATTTTCAAATTAGGTCCATTCAGTAATCGTGCGATCTACTTAGCAATCTTCTTCTCGTTAGGATTACTATTCCTGTTAGTTCAAGGTGGACCAATTACGATACCATTCACTGATTTCCAAATTGGAGACTTACTTGGCACACTCCCTCTGAGGCTTGAAGATTGGGTAGTAATTTTTGCCGTTGCATCTTCGGTATTTTTGATTGAAGAATTCCGTAAGTTTATGATGAATGCTGGAATATTTAGAATAAGATATTCAAATAAGAGATGATTTTCTGAATACTTTTGTTATCTCTTAGGATACATGCATTCAAGAATCAAAAACTCTGCGCACACAATATGCCGGAGGCTATACCGCAGGAGGTGTCTCTAGCAGGATCCAGAATTAATTGGAGAGATTTGTTTGCAGAAACAATTTCTGATATAGATATAAATTCAGATTTTGATGATATCATCAAAAAAATTTCCTTAGGTATTTCATTGGATCTTAATGACGGATTGTATTTGTACAACCATTGGGATGTTAATTCAATAGCAATTATTGCAAACAAAGTCAAGGAGGCACGATTTGATAGTCGCGCATTCTTCAATTTGAATGTACATATAAATCAAACAAACATCTGTACCCTTGCATGCAAATTTTGTGCTTTCAGAAGAGGAAGAAATTCTCCTGATGCCTATGCATTATCGATTGACGAATATTTACGTGAAGTTGCAAATTATGATGGCTTAGTTGATGAAATACATTCAGTTGGGGGTTTGCATCCGGATTGGGATGTTAATTATTATGAAGAATTATTTAGTAAGGTAAAGAAATTTTATCCTGATATTCATTTGAAAGCATTGACTGCCGTTGAAATAAAGCATATTGCTGAAATTTCTAGTTTGTCAATCGAGGAGGTGCTAAGAAAATTGCAAAATGCTGGTCTTGATTCTCTACCAGGTGGAGGTGCAGAAATTCTTGACGATGATGTGCGTAAAGTCATTTGTAATGGGAAGGAGTCATCTGCAGAATATTTAGAAATTCACTCAATTGCACATTCTCTCGGTATCCCTACAAATTGCACCATGCTTTTTGGTACAATAGAAAGTACTGAACAAAGGATTAATCATATGATTAAACTCAGGGATTGTCAAAATATGACAGGAGGTTTCCAATGTTTTGTCCCTTATCCATACCTACCAGATAATTCTAGGCTACCTGAAGCTAATTTAGCAACAGGTATTGAAATTCTCAAGACTATCTCAATTTCGCGACTTATCCTCGATAACATACCTCACATAAAGGCATATAGAATGAATCTTGGAGATCATATTTCAGAATTAGCATTGCGTTATGGAGCCGACGATATTGATGGAACTGTACATATGGAGTCAATAATGCATTTGGCAGGATCTAAAGCCCCATTGAAGCATAGCATGAGTAAAATGGCACGAATCATAAATGATTCAGGGTGTAGAGCAATAAGGAGAAATACAACATATACCGAATTTGAAGAGATAGTCCCTGAAGAGTTGCCATTTACAATGAAGTTACCAATGTCGAGTGAGTGATAATATGTGGCATAATACTTTAGGAAGGGTTGCCTTCATAAATTGTGAACCATTATTTTTTGGCCTAGGAGATACGTGGGACATATTACCAGCTCCTCCTTCATGGCTAACAGGACACTTGCTAAGGCGCGATTGTATTGTTGCACCAATTCCTGCGGCAGACTATGCTGAAAATATTGATCAACTAGTCTTAATTCCTAACATTGCAATATCATCTAGGGGCGAAGTGGGTAGTGTCCTATTGTTTTCAAATAGTGACCTAGAAGATATTGAATCGGTAGCATTACCATCAGATTCGGCAACATCGACAAAATTATTGAAGTATATACTTGAGCAGAAAGGCATAGTTCCAATATATCATGAAATGGGGCCGGATTTGCAATCAATGCTATCAGAATATGATTCTTGTCTATTGATTGGAGATCGTGCACTGGAAGCCGCAGCAAGCAATCCCGAATTGGTGAAATTAGATTTAGGAAATGAGTGGAAAGTTTTGAGTAATACACCAATGGTTTTTGGAGTATTTGCTGCAAGACGCGATACGGATATAGATTTAGTAAGAAAAGCTCACAATGCTTTGCTCACCCAACTTGAAAAGTTCGATAGTGATTCGGAAGTCAGAACAGCAGTTATTGATGAATGTATGAGAAAAACTAACCAAAATAGAGAGCGTCTAGAAAAGTACTTTGGAGAAGTAATAAATCGAATTGATGAAGAAGATATGAAGGGACTTAGAGAATTTTTGGTGACAGTATGCGGGGTTTCATCGGAGCCGAAACTAGCATGGTAAATCAGTCATCAATTTCTGATTTTGTAAATTCATCAATTAAACCAGACTGTAATGCATCTTCATCAATTTTTTTGGTCTTACCTGGTTTTTTCTTTCGCTTAACTGGTTTTCTTCTCTTAGTTTTCTTTGGCTCACTAGAAACTTCTGGTTCCTTAACAGACTTTACTTTACGTGTACGTGGCTTCACTATTTCGCCATCATTTGTTTTTACAACTTTCTTCTTAGAAATTTTTGGCGCCTCTGTAGTTGCAACATCTCCACCTAAGCGTCTCTTCTTGGTACGCATTATTGGGCCATCTTTATTCAATATACCTTGATTAGATTTACGCCTTTCAACCTTATGTTCTGATTCTCTTGCATCGCCAAATAATTCACTTGTTAGAGGTTCCTCAATTCTTTTTGACCTCGGAGGTGTTCGCTTGGGAGGGGTTCTTTTACGCGGTTTATCATCTTCGACGGTTTCTACTTCGGAAAACTCTTCTTCTAAATCATCTTCTAAATCATCTGATTCACTATTGATTTCCAAATATTCTTCATCGTCTTCCAGTTCAAGTTCGATTTTATTATCCCTTCTAATCCAATATAGCATTCCAGCCATTGAAAATACAAGATAAAAAGCTACAGCGATTGGGTGTGCAAAAATGTAAATAAATTCCTCAGTTTTTGATTTACCAGGTATTATATGCTCATCCATAGATAATTCCAGAGGAATTCCATCATTTACCCAAATTTCTGTTGAATTCATCAAACCACCTTCACCATGCATCGAAACTGCCATTGGATGTGATGGAGCCAGCCAGGAAATGGACCCGTCAGTTGGCCCTGGTTGTGAGACTAGAGTGAGATTGAGAGGATATTCAATAGTCGACTCGATTAAAAACGTTGTAACTATTGTTAGTGTGATTTGCGTAATCGAGTCGGTTTCTTGCACCATCGCCATACCTCCATACATAGTGCAATGAACTCTTGCTGTGCCGAGAGCGCCACTCGAAATAATAATTGAATCACGCCACTGGTCAATAATTTCATCATGCTCCATATTCATGCACATAACATCTGCAAATACATCAGCTTCAGTGGAAGTTAATTTACGATCGTCATGTTGAGAAAGGCGGCTTAAATTTCTAATAGAACTAGAAGGCACAGGTGGTAATGTAATGTGGTCTGAGATTGTAAGTATTCCTTCTTCGAAATGAAAGTCAACACTGCGAATCTTATCTAAATCGGGGAATTCAGAGCAAGGGATTTCTGCTGGCGCATTGCATCCAATATCGTTGTCCCATTGATCATCTAAACCATCCCCGTCATCATCAATATCAATTATATCCGGAATCATGTCCATATCTGTATCTTTACCTGGTTGCCCATAACCTGTTGGAATTAATTGGCTGCGGTATATTGCAATGCCTCCTGTCCCTCCTGCAACAAATATTTTAGTAATCCTGCTCAACTCATCATCAATGAAATCTATGTCGTCTATCCTATGAAACATGTAAGTTCTTGTTGCCTCATTGAGACCAGAAATATCAAATGTTACTAAACCACGTTCTAACTCATCACTATATGCAATATGTACACGTTGCCCATTACGTGAAAATAGAATTTGCTTAGAACCATCAAGTTTAGTTGTATCCAACTCTAAACCATCAAGATTTTTGACTGTAATTTTCCCATCGCCATTGGTTACAATATAGCGACTGCTTTCTGGTGTAAATCGGCAATCTGTTATCATTAATCCATATTGGATATAATCTCCTACTAATTGAGATGTTGTCGTATTCCATATTGCATATCTTCCACTCTCATCGCCAGAAATAATCCATTTGCCATCTGCGCTGTAATCGATACAAGTAATTTCAGAATTATGTACGCCAGAAAGTGTTGATTTCAATGACATATCAACTGTTCTGAACAAGTCAATATCACCAGATTCACCCGGTGCTGCTATTACTGTGCCGTCACTGTTCCAAGCAATTTCTGCAGCTTTATCATCCGCAATTGCATCTTGAGGAAGAATAGTTGAATCGTCAACATCAATCAATACTAATGATTCCCTTACAGTAAAGGTGGCGCCCTTGTTAACTGCAAGTAAACTCCCGTCAGGAGAAAATTCTAGGGCTGATACTCTCTCAAATTGGAATGTCGATACTAATTGTAAACTACCTGTGTCGTACAAAGCAACGTGATCATCATGTGCGGCGGCAATCAATGTTTGATTAGAGTTTATTGATATTATACTACCCTTATCTGGACTTGAAGTCCATGTTGAACCAGTATAAGTAAGACCTGATGGAGTGGCACTAACAACTGGGCTAATTACAGTAACAAATAACAAGATAGCAAGAAATCTTGCAGCCTTCATATTGCTCCGCTCATATTTGGTGAAGCATTACGACTTCAAAGCATTGACCCCATTTATTGAAATGGTATGGGGTTTTGGAATCTATATGGCCATTTCCGAAAATGGAGACTCATGCTGTGATTCCAAAAATGAAATTATAGAAGATTTCAACTGGAAAGATAGTAGCGTTTGGCGCCGTTCTGCCTATAACACAATGTGGTGCTTAATCGGTTGTTCGATTGGTGATTTGGGAACTATAGCGACTTTCCAATATGTGTTTCCAGACAGTGGCTGGTCAGTAATGAGCATAATGATGCTTGCAATGTTCAATGGTATAATGACTTCAATTATTCTTGAAACAATTATTTTGTCAAAACAAATGGTGCTTAAAGAGGCTTTCAAAGTCGCTGTTGGAATGTCTCTAATTTCAATGATTGCCATGGAATCTGCGATGAATATAGTTGATTATCTATTGACTGGTGGAGCAATGCTAACGTGGTGGGTAATTCCGATAATGCTATTTGCAGGATTTATTACTCCATGGCCATACAATTATTGGCGACTAAAGAAATATGGTGTTGCTTGTCATTAAGTATAGCGATTAACTTTTGAAATGGTCATTGGTGGGCGCCATATGGCGACTGATTTTCCCGTGAATGATCAGGGTGAAATGATTGTTAGGATTGGGCATTCACCGGATCCTGATGATGCTTTCATGTTTTATGCTATGACTACAAACGCATTTCCTACGCCTGGCTATAAATTTGTACATGAATTACAAGACATAGAAACACTAAACAAAAGAGCGATTGAGTGTGATTTAGAAGTATCTGCAGTTAGTATTCATGCTTACCCAGAAATTGCCGGAAATTACGCATTAATGAATTGTGGCGCGTCGATGGGAGAGGGTTATGGTCCAATGATTGTTGCAAAAAAAGGCACGAGTATTGATGATGCTAAATCAAATACAATTGCTGTCCCTGGATTAAAGACAAGTGCATATTTAGGGATCAAATTATGTTGGGGTGATTTGAATTACGAGGTTGTCCCATTCGATGAAATAATTCCCAATATTGTCAATGGGACTTTTGTATCTGGATTGATAATTCATGAAGGTCAACTAACATATGCTGATTATGATTTAGAAGTTTTGTTAGATTTAGGTATCTGGTGGAATGAATTTTCTGGCGGACTCCCCCTTCCACTGGGTGGGAATGTTGTGAGAAGAGATTTGGGTCTGAAGGCTATAAATGACATCACAAGGTACACTAAAATGAGTATTGAACACTCATTGAAAAATCCAAAAATAGCTCTTGATTTTGCAAAAAATTGGGGTAGGGGAATAGATGATGAAACAAATTCTAAATTTGTATCGATGTATGTGAACGAACGAACTATAGATTATATGGAAGATGGCAGGAAAGCAATTAGAACTTTTTTGGAGGAAGGTCAGAGAATCGGTTTAGTCCAACAAGATTTCAATATATCTCAGATTGACTTTATTGGTGCTGGTGATTAATTTGGGCACGAATGAAAGAATACCAGGTACTTCGGATTATGGCTCCGTGGATCCCGCTCCGCCAACTGTTAGTGGAAATATAGATTTGTGGAGGAAAATATTACTCGATGAAAATCAAAGAATGTTTGAACGTATGCGAGTTGTATTTTCTTTACGAAATGATAGGTCTTCCGATGCAGCATTGATATTGTGCGAAGGTTTTAGAGCCAAAAGTGCGCTACTCCGACATGAAATCGCTTATGTTTTGGGCCAGATGCAAAATCCAATTGCAGTTGATACATTAGTAGATAGATTGAGAGACAGAAATGAGCATGTCATGGTGAGACATGAAGCTGCTGAAGCATTAGGTGCAATAGGCGATCGAAGGGCTGAACCAGTTTTAATGGAATTTCTCACGGATGAAAATCCTGAAGTTTCGGAATCTTGTGAAGTTGCTCTGGATCTGCTAGAATTATGTTCAAGTGATGAAAAAATAGTATGGTGAGATAGCCAAATTCAAAGACTGAAACCGTTTAGGATATAATGAGGGAGCATTATGCCGCATGAACATATTGAATTAGCACAATCACCCAGTGGCGAATTAGGACCGAGATGCAAATCTTGTGGGCTTAGGATGACATTTGGTGAGGCAATGGTATTAGAACAGAATTACTACTGTTGGGATCATTATGTCAAAATAACTGGTGCTGACTCAGCCACTGTAGTAAGGGAAAGAGAGACTAGATTTTGGAAGGAATGAACTTATCAGCCTTCTGTTAATCGAATTATTTGGCGGTAGCATGTCAGGTTGGGCTAGATTTGCACACAGGTTCACCCAATACTACCGTACTGCGGAGTTATGGACTCCACCACGATTAAGAACAAGGGAATGGATGTTTATACCATTTGGAAATGGAAGCCCAATAAGACATAAGTCATTTTCAACCATCGAAAGTGTTCGGCAATTTGTTTGTGAAAGGCCACAGCATTCATGCTTCTATTCAACAGCTTATTGGAAACGTCCACATGAACTGAAGATGGCTGATAAGAAATGGCTTGGAGCAGATTTAATTTTTGATCTCGATGGAGATCACTTACCTGGAGTTACTGACAGAGATTTCCCTGCAATGATTGACGTCATACAAGAACAGGCATGGTCATTATGGAATGATTTTCTAGAACCAGATTTTGGTTTTAAAGAAGAGTTTTTGCAAGTAACTTTTTCTGGGCACAGAGGTTTCCATTTACACTACAGAGATCCTACATATTTCCATTTAGATTCAGAATCTCGCAGAGAAATTGTATCTCACATACGAGGCGAAGGTGTAGAAGTTATGGACTTACTCGAGAGATTAAAAGATGGGAAATCCTCTGGCTGGTCGAAAAGAATATCTCGAGGAATAACTAGTGTGATTGACAAATTAGATGCAATTCATTCAGGAAATAATTCCGAACTGAAAATAATGGAAGCAAATTTGAAAGAAATGCTGGATAGAGAAGGAATTAAGGGATTGAGGGGTACAAATTCTATCAAAAAATTAGCTGAACTTCTGCAAGATGAAAGTCGAAGGAAAAGAGTGATGGAAGGAAGGTTTGTAGCACTAAACAATCATGGTTCATTACTACAAAATTTGATTAAGTCCGATTCAAGCGTGGTACTAGGAAATGCTGGTGAAACAGATGAAGTTGTGACTATTGACACTAGAAGACAGATTAGATGGCCAGGATCATTGCATGGTAAATCGGGATTGAGAGTTACTGAATTCCCACTAGCTCGTTTAGACCCTGATTCCACGAATAGATTTGATTGTTTGAGAGAAGGTATTGCCCTATCTCGTGACGAAAAAATTAGGGTCGAAATAACTGAAGATGATGTAATAGCCAGATTTGACGATAAAATCATTGATTCTGCGCGTGGGGACATCATAGAGATTCATGAAGCAGGCGCTACGTTCCTTGTCCTGAAAGGTTGGGGTCGGATTTCTAAAATATCATAAATACCATACGTAGTATGGTCGTTTTTATGGGAACGTTCAAGACTGAATCACTGCCCACGTGGTACGAGGTGCGATAGTTGGGGTTCGGAAAGAAGAAGAAAAAATCGGTAGATTTACCCGCGCCACCAGGTTTGCCACCATTGCCTATGCCTCCTGCACCAGGTATGCCATTACCGCCTAATCCGGCAATGCCACTACCGCCTAATCCGTCTATGCCACTACCACCTAATCCCACAATGCCATTACCTGCGCCTGAGGTAATGGAAGAAGCTGTGGAAAAA
>MDSZ01143448.1_pt1 | contig 12571 bp, 10 predicted proteins | sample 811201 | NCBI WGS metagenome assembly MDSZ01 (sample SAMN05326647, study PRJNA326480) | marine metagenome | isolation source: seawater | place: Indian Ocean: North | collected 2010
GCAACAACTGCTGTACTGAATTTAATTACATCAGACTCATTTTCAATTGCTTCAATATCTTCCTCTGGTTTTTCTTCTAATACCTCTGCGTTTTCATCTACATCATAATCGAAAGTCTTTGTTTTTTCACTGTTAGCTTTTTGTATAGATGCCATTGTAGTTTCTCCATCGGCTAACAATTTGTCTATGTAGTTTGAAATATCTGAAATCTTAGCTGCATGAAGCTCAATGTCCTTTTTCGTGATGGTTTTTAAATTTCTCATCAAGCTTAATTTTGAACTATCAGGTATAGCAATATGCAAAATATTTCCCTCTATTTTAAAGGGAGCTATAAAATTCATATTAATATAATTTGATGGAAGAATAGATTTTATCTCATCTGTAATTTCAATAGTTGATAAATCAATAACATCTAGTGATTGCTCATTAACTAACAGATCTAAAATTTTCTGCTCATCTGTTAATTTTAATTCAAATACTGCCTCGATTTGAGATTTTTCTCCTTCAGATGAAGCTTTTTTTATATCAACTAAATCTTTTCCAGAAATAATATCTTGGTCTATGAGAATATTAATTAAATTTATTTCTGATTCTCTACTAATTTTAAGCATTATAAAATTCTTGGTGCTATAAATATAAGCAATTCCTCTAAATTGTCCTCATTCTTTTTATACTTTAATAAGTTGCCAATAACTGGGACATTTCCAAGTCCTGGAACTTGCTCATTTGCTTTTGTCTTATTATTTGATTTTATTCCGCCAATCACAACAATATCCCCATCCGCGACTAAAAGTTTGGTAGTTATTTCCATCTTAGTAATAGGAGGCTCTGATTGCGAAGTATCCGCATCATCATTGTTTACTTGAATGTCTAATAATACGTTACCATCACCAATTATACTTGGGGTTACTTGAAGTTTTAAGGCAGCTTCTTTAAAAGAAGTTGTAGTCGTCCCTTCAGAAGTTGTTTCATATGGGATTTCCTTTCCTTGAGTTACTGAAGCTGGCTGATTGTTAATTGTAAATACTTTTGGATTAGATATTGTTTCCACTATTCCAGTTTTTTCTAAAGCCGTGATTTCAGCTTTCAACACTGCAGATCCTGTTCTTTTTAATACTCCAATACCACTTGTTGCGCCAATTGCTGGTAAATTTGTCAAACTATCTTTTGCTGTTTGTACTAGTGCAGCCGAGGTATCATCTAAAGTTCCTGAAGAGCTGGTAGTTCCAATTACTCCACCAATTTGTTCACCTTGTCTTTGATAGTATCCTCCAAGTCTCGTACCAAGCTGTCTCTCAAATTCCGATGTAGCTTTTACAACAAATGCTTCTATCAATACTTGCTCTGTTTTAATATCTATCTCTGCTAAAACTTTATCAACTGTATCAAGATCTCTTTCTTTACCTCTCACGATAATTGATCTGGTGGCAGTTTCCTCTGTAATTTTTATAGGAGATGCTGATCCATCTCCACCTGATTGAAATAGTTCTTCTATTGTAGCTTTTGCCAATTCAGGAGAGATATAATATAATCTAAATATCTCAGAAATTATTGGTTCAACGCTATCTTCTAATTCTACTTTATTTTTTACAGCCTGAGCCCTTTCTGACTTATAAGTTTCTTGTGCAGTCAGTGTTTCTGGTGAGTGTATTCTGATTAAATTACTATTTACATCAATGTCAGAAGCGTAATTTTTCATGTCTAATAGTGCCTGAAAGGCTTTATCCCAAGGAACATCTATCAACTCAGCAGATATTGCTCCAGCAACTTCATCACCAACTAATACATTTATTTCACCAATTTTTCCCATCAACTTCATAGTTTCTTTAAAATCAAGATTTTTAAATTTTAAAGTTACTCTCTGTTTAAGTAGTGGATAATCATCAGAGATTAGAAGGTAATTTCTTTGTGTCTCAGATGTAATTTTTCTTCTTTTCTTTAATTTAACAGCATCACCTTCAACAGGTTTTGGGCCCATTTCTAATGTTTTTGCGATTTCGGCCTGACCAGTTGTTCTAATATCATTTTTAATTAGTGGGGTATTATGCTTAAAAGGTTTGTTATATTTCTGATTAAATTTTGAATTTGGACCACAACTATTTAGAAGTATTGCTAAAACAATCAAATAAGCAAATGTATAAAATTTTTTAATACTCATTAGCCTCTCTTACTTGATTATTAAAATCTATTATGATGTAAGACTTATCTTCCTTTTGAAAAATTGCTTCTGATAGTCTTAAGTCAATTAATTTGACTTTACCCAAATATTGACCAAGCGTTATTGTCATAACATCACCAGACGCATCTGTTAAACTTATGTAACTTGCATCCGTTCCAGATATCAAACCAGATAATTTAAAATTATATAAACTTAAAGGATCTCGTTCTTCACCAGTTTCAAGGTTCATCGAAGAGTTAGTGCCTTCATTTCCAGCAAAAGGATCATTAAGTGGTACATCTTCCTCCTCCTCAACAACTTTTGTTTCCAAAGTTTTAGTAATTTCTTTTGCCTTTTCTACAATTTCAGCATTGGAGGAGTGATTGTCTGAAAAAGCTAAGTTAGGAAACAGACTAAAAATAAAAAAAAGTATTAATTTTTTAAAAGAATTCATCAGGTATTCCCACTATTGTTAATTCTCCTTTTGCAATTATCGCTCCAGTTGAATCGTTTTGTACTATACTTATAGTCTCTTTGTCAAAATTTAACATTTTTTGTGATTTTGCAATCGATCTTTTGAATTTTATGTATCCTAAAAAGTTCCCTTTTATCTCATATTCAACAGGAATTTGATAATATGAAATATCCCTCTTTTTTAACAATTCTTCAGCTTGTTGAGCAACACCTTTTTTTAAAACTGGTTTTGGTTTTTTCTTTTCAATTTTAGAAATGGTTAATCCGTTAACTCCAGCAAACTTACTTAAACTTTGATAAAGCCCTTCAACTTCAGCTTTGGAATGAAATAAAGTTGAACTTTTTTTAAATTCTGGTTCAAGTTTTTTTAATCTTTTTTTATTTGCAATAATTTCGCTTTCAAACTGTGAAATTTCTTGTTCTTTTAAAATTTTATCATCATATTTGGATTTTTTATCTTTTACTATTGGATTTAAAATTACGTAATATCCAATTAAAAAAACAATTACCGAAATAAAACCTGCTGCGAATTTAATTAGAGTTTTTTTATCAACCGTTTTTAATTTTGCAGCTAAATCGCTTACATTAATATTTTTTAAGTCAATATTTTTTAAATCCATTATACACTCTCCAAAATACAGGCTATTTTAAATCCCTTCATTGTAGGGGCGCCAGCTATTTGCCCATCTGGCAATGTCATAGTAGCTAATTGTGCTTGCATTATAAGTTTTTTATTATTCAAGTTCCTGATTAGTTTCAATATATCTTGGTCGCTAGACGCAGTACCCTCAATAATTATTTGATTTGATCCATTATATTCTATTGAATTAAATTTTACTCTTTTTGGAACAGCTGATGCTATTTGAGCTAATACTCTAAAACTGACTTTTTTATTTGATTTAATCGATTTACTAATTTTTAAAGATTTTAAAATAAGTGCTACCTCTTTTTGGACTTTGTTTTTTTCAAGAGTTCTCAATTCATGTGTTTGTAAAATATCATCATAACCTACTAATTTTTGATTCAATGTATTAATTTGCCAAAAAGACAGTCCAAAGAGAACTATATATATGATTGAAATAACCCCTATTGCACCTTTAAATGCAAAGTTTGAAAATACTTTTGCTTTTTTTTGCGCAATCATACTATCTCTATTTGGAAGAAGGTTAATATTTTTAACAGCAGTTACGAATTTATAATAGCCAAATACATCTAGTTTTCTGAATGCTAATCCAATTACAGTTGAAAGATAAGATCTATTTTCCAATTTTACACTTTCTTCTAACTGAGCAGGTACTTTAATTTCTTTTATGGGATCTAATAAATTAAAACCTGTATTTGCTAAATTTTTTCTAAAAGTTCCTAAATACATTTCAACATTTTCTAAATTTGAGACTACTTTTAGATTCCTTATTCTTTTTTCATATTTTGTCTCAAAATCCTGCACAGCTTGTTTGACTTGTGTTACGTATCTTCTAACTAATGCATCCATTTCTTCCTGATTATCTGAATTTTGAAGTGTATTTCTGTCTTGAGATCTAATAAAGATATCTGTAATTATAGGATTATTTTCATATAATATCATTACATAATTTTCATCTAAACCAAATTCTAAAACTGCGGTTAAGTTGGCATCTTCGATTGATCCTGCTAATTGGTTCATTTGATCCACTGCAGACTTCAAAGCAAAACATTTCACGTCAATAATAACTGCGTTCAAACCACCTTTTTTAATGATTGCTGTATAACTGTTGATATCTGATAATTTTGAAGCAACAAATAATATATCCATAGTATTTGCAGTTTTATCTCTATTGATTACTTGATGAAATATAGAGTAATCATTTAAGTTATCAGTTAATTGAACAAGATTTTCCCACAAAGAATCTGTATCAATGGCTTTGCTTAATTCTTCATCTGTCATCAAGGGTGCAGTAACAACTCTTATAATTGCACTTGTTACGGGGATTGCTATAGCTGCATTGGTTGTTGAAATTTTTGACTTTTGAAGAGCTATTTTAAGTTCTTCGCCAAATTTATCTTGATTGTCTAAAACTGTTGCGTTTTTATCTAATCCTTCAACTGGATGAATAAAAAACTTTTCTAAAACCCATTTGTTTGATTTATCAGTAGTTAATTGAGCAAGTCTTATTTCTGTTGGAGAAAGTTCAACTCCAACAATTTCTTCACCTTGAACTGCTGATTTCCCTAATCTATTTTTAAAAAATTTACTAAAGAAACCCTCTTTTTTCTTTTTATCCTCTTTTTTAGGAACGGGTGATTCTGTTCCAACTTTGGGTTTTTTTTTTAATAAATTTGCGAAAGGATTTTTCATTTTTAAAATCTAACCATGTTAATAAACAAATATTATATATTTACATTAAATCAACTAATACTCGAACTTTCAAGTATAGTGTCTGAAATGGGTTTTTGGAAATATTTATGACTAATTTAATGACAATTTATTGTACTACAGTATAAATTATACCATGTTTGAAAAATTAGAGCAATTAGCAAAAGATAATAAGAAGATTTCTGATTTTCACATCAGATCTGGTTCACCACTAGCATATAGACAAACAGGCGAAATTGTGAAAGTTGAAGGCACTAATGTAACAGCTCAAGATTTAAAAGACTTAATATCTATGAACTGTAATGAGCAAGAGGCTGAAAAATTTGAAAAAACACATGAACTTGATTCAGCTGTAATGCTGAGTGGTTTGAGATTTAGAGCAAATTTTTATAAAACTATAAGTGGACCAGCTGCAGTGTTAAGAAGAGTTGAAAGCAAAATTCCAGATATGGATCAATTTAGTTTGCCTCAAGCCTTATATGATATTGTTGATTTTCATAAAGGACTTGTACTTGTTACCGGACCAACAGGATCTGGAAAGTCAACAACACTTGCAGCCATTGTAAATGAAATTAATAAAACAAGAACCTCTAATATAATTACTGTTGAAGATCCAGTTGAGTTTATTCATAAAGATAATAAAAGTATTGTTTCACATCGTGAAGTTGGAAAACAAACTCAATCTTTTGCTGCAGCACTTAAAGCAGCTTTAAGAGAAGATCCAGATGTAATTCTAGTTGGTGAAATGAGAGACCTTGAAACAATAAGCTTAGCACTTACAGCGGCTGAAACGGGTCACCTTGTTTTTGGAACTCTGCACACTAGCGGAGCACCAAGTACAATAAATAGAATTATAGATGTTTTTCCACCAGAACAACAAGAACAAATTAGAGCTCAAATATCTACATCATTAAAAATGGTAGTTACACAAAGATTGTTAAAAACAAAAGATGGCGCAGGTAGAGTTGGAGCTTTTGAAATAATGAAGTGTACTCCACCAATTCAAAACTTGATTAGAGAGGCAAAAATTCATCAAATACCTAGTATTATGCAAACAGCAGTGCGTGACGGCATGATCACAATGGAAAAATCACTGGAGGAATTAATAAAGTCAGGTAAAATAGATCCAGGTGCAGCGAGATCAGGACATTAAAGGTTTTACAATTTTAGAATTGCTAGTTGTTATTACAATTGTGGCAATTATTTCAGCTATTTCATTTCCAAATTTTTCAAAGTGGAGAACTGAAAGAGAAGTAAGAACTGCAACAGAAAAAGTTGCAAGTATGATTTCAAATATTTCAACACAAACACAAAGGGGAACATTTTCATACAGTCAACTAATGATAAAAATAGTAAATATTAATAATAAAAAAGTTCCAGTTTTTGTCTCAAAAGGAATGAGCGATAAAAATTTTAAAAACTATTTACAATCTGGGCAAATTAATTGTCCAATAAGAAATACTGGTTATTGGGATAAATATGAAAGTTCCAGCAAAAATATTGATGGACAAACGTATAGTGAATTTTACGAATTTTATAATCCAAATGATAAAGTGATTGGAGAAGCAAAAATAGGAATACATTTTTCAAGAACATCCGCAATTTGTTTTGGAAAAGGTGGTAGTTATTACAAAGCAGTAGAAGCTCTTTCAAAAGCAAGCAACATTAATGTAGCTTTAGATGGTGGCGTTACCCCAAATTATATTGTTATATGCACTGAAAAAACAGCAAAGGATAATGGTTTTGTATGTCCAATAAAAGGTACAAAGCTTAAACAGCCAGCTTATTTAATTAAATGGTCAAGATTTGGCAATGTAAGTAAATTTAAATGGAAAGAAAATAAAAATGCTTGGGAAAGACAATAAATTTAGTGAAAAAGGTCTAACTTTGCTAGAAGCCCTTGTTGCTACCGCAATTGTGGGAATTGGTTTTATTGCAGTTTTTCAAATGGTTAATTACTCTGTAAGGTCAATTGATGTATCTGGAGAAAGGACAAAGTCAAATTATTTAACATCAATGATTGCAGAAGATTTGATAGGAGATACCAACTCAAAAAAAGGTGATGTAAGATTGTATGAACATTTAGCAAATTTAACTGATAAAAATAATTATGCATGGCAAAATACAGAGTGCAAAGACAAAAAAAAATAACTGGAAATCCATATGCAGGTAAAGATATCGCAATAGATAATAAGTTGGAAAAATGGAAACTTAGAACTTCGAGCGATAGAGTAAAATGCTCTAGAAAAGATTCTAAAGCAACAACCACAGAGGATATTAAAAAATTAAAAATTTATGAAATTTGTCGTAGAAATGTCAAAGTAGATGGAAAAACAAGATCAGACTGTGATTATCGAAATGACGATTTATGGGACAAAACTTATATTGGGCGAATGGAGATAAAAATGCCTACTACAGGAACAGACTCAAAAACAGGAAAACAAAAGAGAAAAGTGAAATATTTATATTTCCAAATGAATTAATGAAAAATTTAAATAAAGAAAGTGGAGTAACATTAGTCGAGATTCTAATTGGTGTAGTGATTTCAATGATTATGATGGCTGCCATGTTCACATCATATAATGCAGTTAATAACAGTTATTCTCAAGTAATCGATAGAGCGAAAATAAGTCAAAATGGAAGGGACCTGCTTGGAATGCTTGTTAAAGATATTAGATTAGCCGGATTTAGATATTTTGATGATGTCAGCAAAACACCTACAGACTATGTGCCTATTTTAATAACAAAAGCATCAGGAAGTGGATGTGATAAAATTGAAATTACTTATGGTGATAGAATAAGAGATCCTAAACAGCCAAATGTAAAACCTGCTGTATTTTTATATAGAACTTATAAAATTATATATGAGTGCAAACAATCAAATATCATAGATAAAAAAACTAAAACAAAAATAAGTGCATATGCAATATATAAATCTAAATATTTGTGGAATGGCTCAAGTTGGACTGCACCTTCTCAGTCAACAGACGATTTAATTTATAAAGATGAATTAGTAGTGGACTATGTTCAAGAATTAATTTTTATACCAATAGACAACAAAGGCAAAACGATGGTTCCAGTTCCAAAAACACTGACCGAAAGTAACAAAATTAAAGTAGTAGACATCATGCTTTCATTAAGATCTCAAGGAGAGTTTTTTAGAGAAGACAAGGATTTATCTTTTAGATCTTTAGGTCAAAAATCAAACAAATCATTTAAAGATAAATACTTAAGAGAAGCTTTAATTGTTTCAGCACACACAAGAAATATGGGATTATGATAGATAGAAATACAGAAAAAGGATTTGCAATGGTTCTTTCATTAGTGCTGTTATTAGCAATGTCTTTAATGGGTGGTGCATTAATTGTAATATCTTCAGGTGACCACCAAAGTAATAACAATAGCGATCAATACCAACAAACTTTTTACGCAGCAGAGATGGCACTGTTGCAAGGTGAAAAATATATATTAAACGAAAAAGTTGGACCTTGGGACTCGAGGTCAAATACGAGAGACACATCAAGTGCGAATTTACCAGAAAAGCACACTGCTCCTTACTTAGGAGAAATGATAACAAAAAATTATAATCCAGGATCTAAATACAAATTTACAAATACTAAAGATAGAAAGTTTATTGATACAAAAGATTTATGTTTCAAAAGTTTTAGAGATATTGACAGAGATAATCCCAAAAAAGAAAATAGATTTAGAACTATTTACAGTACTAAAGCAAAAGCTGAAGTGGCCCACAGTTATAACCTTGGTGTCATTCTAGAGAATACATTCAAGTCAAGAGGTGAAGATTATGAAAAGGAAGAAGCAAAAAGAATGAAAAGTTATTATTATGAATATTTCATTGAAAGAATTGGTGCCGCAAGCACTCAATCTATTGGATCTAGTATCAAATTAAATGCTACAGATGCCTCAAAAAATGGGATAGCTTTTAGAGTTTATGGATGTGGTATTTATGGTGCTGAAAAAGAAAAAGATAGAATGATAGTATCTTTAGAAAGTGTGGTAGTTTTACCAAAAAATTAATGTTTTACTAGTTAATAAATATGAATAAATATAATTTTTTTAGATTTATGAAAAAAACTGTATTAATAATTTTCTTCTTAGTTTTATCTTTCAATGCACATGCTGCATGCCAATTTGACTTAAGATTTGGTGAAGAAATTTCAAAAATTGAAGGCAAGTATGGGCCTGCTATGCCTTTAGAAAATATTGGAGATGATCAATTAGGAATGATAGTCGCAGTTGCCGAGGAAGTTTGTCCAAATCATAGATTGAAAGACGTTGCAATTGAATATAGATTTTTAAATGACAAGCTAGCTGCGATTAATTTAATAAGCATAAATAGTGACAGTGATACAAAAAAATCTGAAAAAATTACAATAATGAATTATGTAAAAAGAAATTATGGTGATTTTGATACTGGTCAAACTCCTACTTCTTATATTGGTTATGAAGTATTTGAAAAAACAAAACAGTTTATAATTTATCAAAGAGTTGTTGACGAGTTAGGTTTTATTGAAGAGCAGATGTATATTTCAAATAAGGAATATGATGAGTTGCTTGGAAATTTTTATAACCAACTTGAAGAAGAGATGGCAGAAAGCGAGTCTCAAAATTAATGAAATTTAAAATATTTATATCTAGTTTTATAATATTTTTTTCTTTTTTTTCATCAAACCTACATGCAAAATTATTACCACCAGGTACTGGAACACAAGCTGATGTTCCATCTAACTTACTAATCCTTTTAGATAAATCAGGTAGTATGGGGTGGAGAATGAGTAACGCACAATCAATCAATAGAATGTTTGATGGTGTTACGGACAGTTCAGGAAATATTTATATTGCACAGTTTTCAAGATATGGTGTTAGAAAAATAGACTACAACACAGGAAAAACTGATACTTCTTGGGGTTCAAATGGAAGGGTCGGTATGAGTGGATCGTGCAGAACTTATTATCCTTATAATGCAGACGTTTATAATGGTGTAATGTATGTAGCAAGTTTATATGATCACAGAATCCGAAAGATAAGACTTTCTGATGGTGCTTGTTTAGGAAGTATATCTACTGGTACTTATCCTAGAGGTGTAACAGTTTATCAAAATTATTTGTTCACAACTTCCAATAGTGGATTGTATTCAATGAACCTGAACACTAATAGTTTAAGAAATTGTAACTTTTCGGGTAATGCTTGGAGATATTCATTTGCTATAGCAGCAAACAATAATACTCTTTATAGTCACTATAGTCGTCGAATTTATAATGCTCCTTTAACTAGTGTTGGAGGTACTTTGTGTCCTACAGGAAGTACAAATAAAAATATTAGAGATAACTCTTCAGGTTGGGTCTATGGAATGGAAGCAGATCCTAGCACAAATGATGTACTTTATATTATGGCACGTCAGTATAATAAAATGCGTAAAATTACTATAAATTCCTCAAGAACTGGATACACGTTAAATTGGGATAAAGGTAGATACCGTTATATGGGTATTTCAACTGCAAGTAATACATTTTTTTATTATCCTTGGGGTATTAGCTACGATCACAGTAATAATAGAATTTTAACTTACGGATATAATGCAAAAAAAGTTCAGGTGTTCGATAGTAATGGTACATATATAAAGTCTATTGGAGGATATGCTGCTACGACTAGGATGGCAGCTGCACATAAAGCAATAAAAGCTGTAGTAACAGACTCAAATTTAACATCAGGTGTGAATTTTGGTTTTGGTTATTGGTCAAGTTCATGGTCATCGAGAGCATGGCCACCAGGTTTTAGTTCATGGTCAGGTGATATCACTACAGGCAAAGCAAAACCTTGCGATACCCAAAACTGTTTAAAAGTAAGGGTTCATAATAATGGAGCTGCACAAATCAATAAAATTATTTCGTCAGTAAATGCAAGAGGTGGTACTGATGCTTATACATTTATGAAAATAGCTCAAGACTATTATCTTCACGGAAGTTTAAGTCCAATTGATAAGAAATCACCATGTCAAAAAAGCTATGTATTAGTTATAGGTGATGGTGATTGGTATAATCACCCAAGAGCTGTGAGTATGGCAAAAAACTTATTTAATAATTATAAGATACCCACATTCGCTATTGCATTTGGAACAGGAATTAGCAGCAGAGGAATGAGATATTTTAACGAGCTAGCTGTTGCGGGAGGAACGAATAAAGCAATTATTGCACCAACAGCAGAATCTTTAAAAACTCAATTAGCAGCTGCAGTATCTCAAATAATTGCATCTAAGCTTTCTTTCACAGCACCTGCTATTACTGCAACTTTAAATTCTGATGGATCTTTATATCAAGCGCAGTTCGATTACGCTCAAAACAAAGAATGGACTGGAACGATAAAAAGAACAAAAATAGATAAGAAAGGAAACCTTGATCCAAAAGATAAAGGTAACTGGTCTGCTATTGATGTTTTACCTAAACCAAATAACAGAAAATTATGGAGTCCAATTCCTGGCACAGACTATTCAACTAATTATAATAATTGGGTTGAAAGTAACTCGTCATCAATTGAAAGTATTTTAACTTTAAAAGGTTTTGATATTCAAGATTATCATCGGAAAACTGCAAATTCAGATGGATCAGTAAATAATAAAAGATGTGCCAACACTAGTGGTGTTGCTGATGGAACAGATGATGATTTAAAAGGATTAATTAACTTTATAAGAGGATCGGATTATTTTGATTATGATGCAGATTGCAACATTACTGAAACCAGAGCAAAACCTATGGGGGATGTATATCATTCTCAGTTAGTTGTTGTAGGTCCACCCTCAGCGGAAACATCTTTCACTAGTGAAAATCAAGAAGCTTATTGGAGAAAAACTAAAGGTTATGATAGTTGGGCTGAGTCTCAAAGATTGAGAAAACCTGTTATTTATGCTGGATCTAATAGTGGAGTACTTCATGCTTTAGATGCTGTTTCTGGAGTTGAATTATGGGGATTTATTCCGCCATTTGTTGCATCAAGACTGCCAACTATAATGAATACAAATTTAAATTCTGTGAATCCAGGCGCAGGTGGATCAAATGCAATTTATGGTGTTGATGGATCGCCGGTACAACATGACATTTTCTTTCATAGTCCACACGACTCTTCACCAAAATGGCACACTATATTGTTTGTTCCTTATGGTAGAGGAGGTAGTGGTTTCTCTATTTTAGATGTAACTGATCCAGCAAAACCTGAACATTTAGTTTCAATTTATAATGATATGATAAACAATCAAGTTTATAGAATGGATTACGATAATAATATTAGTGTCTATGATTATATTGCAACTTCATATCCATTAAGTGAATTTATTGAAGCTCAAGATGTTGGTAATGTTTTTGCTCCTGATAAAGGTAACCCTCAATCTAGTTTGCAAAAATGTGACGATACTAAAACTAAGTATTGTTACGAGAGCACAAGATGGACTTTAGGGGTAAAGAACTTAACCAAAAGTATGATATCAGTCATTGAAGATGGACAAGATATAACAAATACAGTTACTATTAGTTATGATTCAAGTGGAAATACACAAATTAATTTTAACAAAAAAA
>MDSZ01214095.1_pt1 | contig 12571 bp, 7 predicted proteins | sample 811201 | NCBI WGS metagenome assembly MDSZ01 (sample SAMN05326647, study PRJNA326480) | marine metagenome | isolation source: seawater | place: Indian Ocean: North | collected 2010
AACCTTTCAGGTAAATTATAATCAACTTGCACAGTTCCTAATTGCCATTCTCTTCCAAGAACGTCCTTTACAACAAAGTCAATTTTTGGACCATAAAATGCGGCTTCTCCTGGCTCTTCAGAGAATTCAACATCTAGCGATTTAGCAGCATTTCTACAAGCATTTTCAGCAGCATCCCATAAATTTTCTAATCCAACATATTTACTACTGTCTGGGTCACGTAAGCCCACTCTTACACGATAATTTTCCATTCCTAAAGTTGAAAAAATAATTTTTACTAAACTAAGGCACCCAAGAAGTTCATCCTCAATTTGATCTTCTCGACAAAAAAGATGAGCATCATCTTGAGTAAATCCTCTCACTCTTGTCATCCCACTAATTTCTCCAGATTGTTCCCATCGATACACCGTTCCAAACTCAGCTAATCTTAACGGCAAATCTCTGTAAGATCTAGGTTGTGATGAATATATTTTGATATGGTGGGGGCAATTCATTGGTTTCAGTAAATATCCCTCAATTTCACCTTCTTGCATTTTATTTGCTAATTCGGAACAAGAACAACCATCATTAGCAAATTTTTTCATTTGCTCATGATTAATTAATGGTGGATATTGACTTTCTTGGTAGTAGGGGAAATGACCACTTGCCCTATAAAGGTCTAATTTTCCAATATGGGGAGTGAAAACTTGTTTGTAAAATTGTTTATGAAGCTCAGATGAAATAAAATTCTGCAATTCTTGACGAATACTGGCCCCCCTTGGAGTCCAAAGAATTAGGCCTTGACCTACAGTTTCATCAATGTGGAATAATTGCATATCTTTCCCAATAACTCTATGATCTCTTAATTTTGCTTCAGAAAGTTGTCTTAAACGTTCTTTAAGTAGGTGTTTGGAGGGATATACCATTCCATAAATTCTAACTAATTGCTCATTAGATTGATCGCCCCTCCAATAAGCAGATGAAATTGATGTTAATTTAAAATGCATTAAATTTGAAGTTGAGGGGACATGAGGGCCTAAGCATAAATCATACCAATCTCCTTGACTGTAAATTGTTGATCCAGAACCTTCTCCAATTCGTTCATTAATGATTTCAAGTTTGTATGGATTATCTTGATAGAGTTCCTTTAATTTTTCTTGAGTACATTCAATTCTTTCAACTTTCAAATTTTTTCTGCATAACTCTTCCATTTTCTTTTCAATTGTTCTTAAATCATCTTCACCAATATTCTCCATTGCAAAATCGTAATAAAATCCATTTTCTACTGGAGGGCCTATTGTAGGTTTTGCATTAGGGTATAATTCAGAAACAGCTTGTGCCAAAAGATGTGCACAAGAGTGTCTTAGAATATACATTCCTTCTTCAGATTCGGTTTTAATTCCAGCAACTTCACAATCTTCTAAAATTTCGTATGAGAGATCTCTTTGAATACCATTAATTCTCGCTGCAATACAACCATGTTTTTTCCCATGAATATCTGTTATTACCTCTGCTGCAGTAATTCCAGAAACATATTCATTGACTTCATTTGTTTCCAAAATCACCGATATTAATGACATGGTTATCATACTCGCGTTTATGTGGTTATATTTGACAGCGACGCCTCATCTGCCACTAGTTGTGTTATTATGGTGATTCGTTACGTAGTGTCGTGGCGCGAATTGGTGTATTGGTAAATCCTGATGCTGGCCTTGGTGGGAAGTTAGGTTTCAAGGGTAGTGACGGTCGTGCCGAAGAGGCTAGATTGTCTGGTGCAAAAGATCGTGCGGGCCCTAGAATAAATGAGACTATGGACTATATTTCTAAAATGATTCAATCAAAAAAATGTTTAGATTTTGATCTATTTATTTGCGGAGGGAAAATGGGGTTTGATTGGATTCAAGAAATACCATTTTCAAATATGAAAGTTATAGGCGATTGGCAAGGTAAAACTTCAGCGGAAGACACATCACTTGCTGTAGAATTACTTTTAGATGAAAATGTAGATTTGATTTTATATGCTGGTGGAGATGGAACTACAAGAGACATCATTGAAAAATTGGACTTATTAGATTCTTCAGAATTGCCTTTGATTGGAGTGCCCTCTGGTGTAAAAATGTATTCGGGATGTTTTGCAGAAGATACACAAGCAGCAGCAGAAGTATTAGCTGCCTGGATTAATGGTGAATTAGGATTTTCAACTACAGAAGTACTTGATATGGATGAAGACTCATATCGTATGGGGGAATGGAAGATAGATATGTTTGGCCAAGCAACAACTCCTGCAAGCCCTCTTTGGATACAAGGTAGTAAGCATCAGATTCAAGCAATTGGTGAAGATGAAGTCTTAGAATCCTTAAGTGAACATATTCTTGAATTATATCTTAAAGATGATTATTTGATAGTTTGGGGAGCAGGAGGTAGTTTGAACAAAATTGCTAAATTATGTGGATTAAGTACGACTCTTCTTGGTATTGATATTACTAAAGGAAATGAATTAATTGGGACAGATTTATCTGAAAAAGAATTAATTTCAATTTTAGAAGATTCTTCTGACGAAAAAATAGTATTATTATTGTCTCCAATGGGAGGTCAAGGGTTTTTAATTGGTAGAGGAAATTTACAATTGTCCCCGGATGTTTTAAGAAAAATTGGAATTGAAAATATTATGGGTGTTGCTACACCTGCAAAATTACTTTCAATATCAAGAATTAGAATAGATACAGGTGATATTTCACTCGATAAAGAGATTAGAGAAAAAAAATATATAAAAATGATACAAGGTTATAGAACAATAAAAATTGTGAAAATAGAATCACCTAATAATTAATTTAATTGATTAGATGAAGCCATTAATAATCCATAAAACGGCGGGCTTGGTTTTGTTGGTCTAGTTTTAAATTCTGGGTGATATTGAGTCGCAAAGAAAAATGGATGATTTGCCAATTCAATAATCTCCATTCGTTGCCCTGTTTCATCTTTTCCAACAAACTTCATCCCTGCAGATTCAATTGAATCAATTAAATCAGGATTGACTTCATATCTATGGCGATGCCTTTCATGAACATTTTTCTTTCCTTCATATAATTTGAATGCAATACTTTTTTCATCATTAATTATCGTACAACGAGAACCCAATCTCATGGTGCCCCCTAAATGTGTTTTTGATATTTCAGGCATATAAATCACAACAGGATGTGGAGTATTGTCATTAAATTCAGTTGAATTTGCATCTTTCCAACCTAATTCATTTCTACAAAACTCAATAATTGCAATTTGTAATCCTAAGCAGATTCCGAGATATGGTGTTGATGAAGTTCTAGCATATTCAGCAGCTAAAATTTTCCCTTCAATCCCTCTATCTCCAAAACCACCTGGAACTAAAATGCCATCTGCTCTTTTCAATCTCTCCCAAGAGTCAGCATGAATTTCCGGATCAGTTTTTATCACATTATTTTCTAAATTACTTGCTTCAATCCATTCAATAATTAATTTTCTAGATGATGCAATAGATGCATGATTTAGCGCTTTTATTACTGAGAGATATGAATCTGAAAGCCCCGTATATTTCCCAACCATTGCAATTCGAACTTCTTTATCCAAATCATCTACTCTTACTGCCATGCCCATCCATTCATCCATTAATGGTCTTTTTACAGGAATTTTAAATTTAAATTTTTGAGAAAGTAATACAAGTGCACCTTGCTGATCAAGTAATAGTGGAACACGGTAGATATTAGATACATCACTTGCAGATAATACTGCATTTGGTTTAACATGGCAAAATAATGCTATTTTTTGTCTAGCATCCTCTGACAAACTTGTTTCAGAACGGCAAATAATGATGTCTGGAGTGATACCTAAACCCCTTAATTCGCGAACAGAGTGTTGTGTAGGCTTTGTTTTTTGTTCTCCAACAGGGCCCATTACTGGAACTAAAGAAACATGAACAAAGCAAATATTTTCTGAACCAACTCTAAATTGAAATTGTCTTAATGCTTCAATAAATGGTGCACTTTCTATGTCACCTACTGTGCCTCCTAATTCTACGACACAAACATCAGCAACCTTGTTTGTTCCTTGTTCGGGAACATGAGCTACCTCTTCAATCCAATCTTGTATTGAATCTGTAATATGTGGTACAACTTGTACAGTTTTCCCAAGATAATCACCTCTTCTCTCCGATTCAATTACTTTAGAATATATTTTTCCAGTGGTTAGATTGTTATCTCGTCCTAATGTGACATCAAGAAAGCGTTCATAATTACCTAAATCTAGATCTGCTTCTCCTCCATCATCTAAAACAAAAACCTCACCATGTTCAAAAGGACTCATAGTCCCCGCATCACTATTTAGATAAGGATCAATTTTTATTGCTGTAACATTTAATCCTGCTGATTTTAGCAATACTCCAATGCTTGAAGCGGTCACTCCTTTTCCTAATCCACTAAGGACCCCGCCTGACACAATGACATACTTCATATCATCAACGGGGTGGTAATCCATTCGTCCTGTTTAATTATCATTTTGTAATATTTTTATAATTGAGTAGAGAATTTAGATAGTTACACCTTTAGATTCAAGTAATGTCTGCCTACTCGCTAAGTTATGGGAGGGGCTTTGGAAAGACGAATTTTAGTTACAGGAGCCCTTGGACAAATTGGAACAGAATTATTACGTGCACTTTCTTTAAAATATGGTTCTGATACAATAATTGCCACAGATATTAAAGATACAGAAAAATTATCAAATATTGGTATTAAATTTTTAAAATTGGATGTTCTCAATTTAGAAGAATTAGAAAACATCATTAAAAATTATAAAATTAATGAAGTATATCACTTAGCGGCTATTTTATCAGCATCAGGAGAGAAAAATCCAAAATTATGTTGGGACATAAATGTAAATGGGCTGTTGAATGTTTTAGAATTGTCTATAAAATATAACTATAGGATTTTTTCACCATCATCAATCGCTGTGTTTGGTTCAGATGTTGGTGGGTTGGCTTTTCAAAACTCTCCATTAAACCCCTCAACAGTTTATGGCATTACAAAAGTTACTGGTGAATTGATGGCTGAATATTATCATCGTTCTCATGGCGTCGATATCAGAGGCTTACGTTATCCAGGTTTAATCTCATGGGAGGTGATGCCAGGGGGTGGGACTACTGATTATGCGGTTGAAATATTCCATGAAGCACTTGCGTCTAAGAAATATACTTGTTTTGTAAAAAAGGAAACAAGACTTCCTATGATGTATATGAAAGATGCAATTAGGGCAACTCTCGAATTAATGGATGTTCCAGAAGAAAAATTAACAATTAGAGGTGGATATAATTTGCCAAGTTTAAGTTTTACAGCTGAAGAACTTTATAGAAAAATAAAAGAAGAAATACCAGAATTTGAATGTGAATTTGAACCAGATAATCGTCAAGATTATGCAGATTCATGGCCAGATGAGATTGATGGAACATTGTCTGAAAATGATTGGGGATTTAAATTAGAATATGATTTGGATTTAATGTGTAGGGAAATGATAAATTCACTAAAAAATAGTTAATTTAATCGTTTTCAAGATCTTCTTCACCAATTCCCTCAGGGAATGTAGGATCATTTTTGGCCCACAATACATCATCAATTCTAAGAATACTAATTGCTGCTGCAGTAGAACCTGCTAAACATTGTTGATGATTTTGAACAGATTCAATAATTCCTAAATCATACATATTACAAATAGTACCGTTATTGATGTTTATACCCAATAAATTTGCAATTTTAGGTTTTGCAGAAGCTTGTGCAGCATTTAATGCTAAAATTTGATCAATAGGATCATATCCTCCATTAATTGAAAGAGTTCTTGGGATTATTTCTAAAGCATCAGCATATGCTAAAATCGCTAAGGACTCTCTTCCTTCAAATTCTTCTGCCCACTTTTTCAATTTTCGACTTAATGCCATTTGAGTTGCTCCGCCCCCAGGAAGAACTGCACCATCTTCAAGAATTTGACATGCGACTCCTAATGCATCCGAAAAAGAAGTTTCTATCTCTTGCAATAGTATGTCAGTACTGCCTCTAATCACTAAGGTCATTCCTGATTGTTTTGTGCCTTTTAATATCCAATGTTTTACTCCTGACCAATTTTCTTCATCACTAGTTTCAAAACTTCCTAAATCTTTCTTTTTTGCATTCGCAGGGGATGCAATAATGGATGCATTGCATGTTCTAGAGAGTAGTTCTAAATCATCTCTTTCAACTCTTCTGTAAGCACATACTCCATTAATTTGTAAGAGTCTTATTGCAGAATCATCAATACCGTCTCTACAAACCAAAATATCTGGTTTAAGTTTTAAAATATCTTCAATTTGTTTTGCAATTATTTCTTGTTCTTTGTCTTTAAATGCAGAAATCATTGACGGTTCCGAAAACATAATTTTTGAAGTGAGTGTTGGTTTTTTCATTTCAATTCCTCCATCAATAATCATAATTTTTCCTTTTTTATGTGTTCTTTTCATATCAGGGCTGCATGCTTGCTTTGCTAAAACTAACCCCTCAATTAGATAACTATCTGTAGCTCCACCACCCTTTTGTGTAATGATTTTGATATCATTTGAATTAGCCTTTATTTTTCCATTTTTTCCTGTCTTTGCAACTCCTCTTGCGGCTTCACATGATAATCTTGAGAGGGTTTCTTGGATTGATTTATCTCCTTTTCCAGATAGTGATGTTTTTGTTACTTGTTCAAGAAGATCTGATATTTCAGAATCAATTTTCAAAGATTCCAAAAATTCAGTTGATTTTTGATATGCTAATGAATAACCATTTGCAATAATTGAGGGGTGAATTCCCTTTACATACAACTCCCACGCATTTTGTAAAAGTTCTGATGCCAATAATATTGAGGAAGTAGTTCCATCATGCACAGTATTTTCTTGATTTGTTGCAATGTCAATTAACATTTTAGCAATTGGGTGCTCAATTTTGGCATTTTTTAACACAGTAACTCCATCATTAGTAATTCTCACCGAACCATTTTCTGAAACTAACATTTTATCTAAACCTTTAGGGCCTAAAGTTGATCTTATTGCACCAGATAATGCTTCTGCAGCCTCAATATTTCTATTCAAAGCCTCTTTTCCTTTAATGCGGCTTGTATCATTCAATAACTGAGCCTCATCCCCGCCACTCATTTCAAACAAATGACCCCAATTATCATTCAGTATTAAGGCCATCTGAAAAGTGATTAAATGGAAATTTAATTGAAAATATCATTCAAAAATAAATAATATTTATATAGGCCCACTATACAACCTCAGGTTAACTAGTAAGGTGATACGGATGAGCGATGAAGCCGGAGATAAATTTGAAGAAGAAATAATTAAACAATTAATGGAACTTTTTTCTGGAATGAATTTACCTATGGATGAAAAGGTATTTACTAATATGGTTAAAGATATGATTAAACAATTTGATGTAATGGGCATAGATCCTGCAAAATTTAACACAAATGATGTTAATTTTAATATTGATATAAGTTCAATTAAAGATGCAATTTCAGGAGGTGCAGATATCGCAGAGATGTTTAACAATCTAGGTTTTAGAGTAGAACAAAGACCAATAAAAAGAAGGGAATCTGTTAAAATCGAAATTGATGAAGATGAGGAATTAGAAGGGATACAAGAATTCCCAAGTGCAGATTGGTATTTAGATGGATGGCATTTACATGCAACTACAGATATATCAAAATATGATGTAGTTAGTGATGAGATTTCACTACATTTAGTAAATAATGGAAAATTATTAGAAATATTTTCTACATCTCAGGTCGCTCCATTAAAGAGAATTAGTTTACCACAATCATGTGAAACAATTGTGGAATGGGATTTGAATAATGGTATTTTAGATTTGAAATTAAAACTTCACCCACCAAGTTCGAGTGGTGTTATTAGTATAGAGGAGGAATAAATATGGGAACAGTAATAGGAATTGATTTAGGAACGACAAACAGTTGTGTAGCTACACTAGAAAATGGAGAAGCAGTAATAATCCCCAATTCAGAGGGATCAAGAACTACTCCTAGTGCGGTTGCATTTTCAAAAGAAGGAGAAAGATTAATCGGAATAACAGCAAAACGTCAAGCTGTAACAAATCCAGATCGTACGATTTTATCTGTAAAAAGAGAAATGGGTACAAAGTGGAATATTGAATTAGATGAAAATAAATACACTCCCCAGGAGGTTTCAGCATTTATTTTACAAAAATTAAAGGCGGATGCCGAAGCATATCTTGGACATAGTGTATCAAAAGCAGTTATTACTTGTCCAGCATACTTCACAGATGCTCAAAGAAAAGCAACTAAAGATGCGGGTAGGATTGCAGGTTTAGAAGTATTAAGAATTATCAATGAACCTACAGCAGCAGCACTTGCATATGGTGTTGATAAAGAAGATGATCAAACAATTTTAGTTTATGATCTTGGGGGTGGAACATTTGATGTTTCAATTCTTGAAATTTATACTGTCGATGATCAACCGCAAATTGAGGTTAAGGCTACTGATGGTAACAATAGATTAGGTGGTGACGATTTTGATGAAGTTATAATCAAATGGCTAATTTCAGAATTTAAGAAGGCAACGGGCATTGATCTTAGTAAAGATAATACTGCAATGAGTAGATTGAAGGAAGCCGCTGAGAAAGCAAAAATAGAATTATCTGGAACAACACAAACTCAGATAAATCTTCCATTTATTACTATGAAAGATGGGCAACCAGAACACCTAGATATTTCATTAACTAGAGCTAAATTTGACGACTTATCTTCAAAATTAGTTGAGTCTACTATGAAACCAACATTAAGAGCATTAAAGGATGCAGGAATAGATAAAAATGAGATTGATAAAGTTATTTTAATTGGTGGATCAACTAGAATTCCTGCAGTTCAAGAGGCATTAGAAAAAGCCATTGGAAAAAAGCCATTCAAAGGAATGAATCCAGATGAAGCGGTAGCTGCAGGTGCAGCATTACAAGCAGGAATAATCGTAGGAGATGAAGACGTAGGAGATATTTTGTTGTTGGATGTAACTCCTCTATCATTAGGAATCGAAACCTTAGGTGGAGTAATGACACGTTTAATTGATAGAAATACTACAATTCCAACTCGTCGAAGTGAAGTATTCTCAACAGCAGCTGATAATCAACCAGCAGTCGAAGTTCATGTGTTACAAGGAGAGAGAGAGTTTGCTAAAGATAATGTTACATTAGGACAATTCCACTTAGTTGGAATACCTGCCGCTCCTCGTGGAGTTCCACAAATAGAGGTAACTTTTGATATAGATGCTAATGGAATTGTTAATGTTACAGCAAAAGATTTGGGTACAGGTACAGAACAATCGGTTAAAATAGAATCTCAAACATCATTAAGTGAAGATGAGATACAAAAGAAAATTAATGAGGCAGAAGAATTTGCTGAAGAAGATAAAAGACGTAAGGCAAGAGTAGATTTACGTAATCAAGCTGACAGTATTGTTTATCAAACTAGAAAGACATTAGATGATGCTGGAGATAAATTAGAAGATTCCGAGACCTCAGAAGTAAAATCTTTACTAGATGATTTAGAATCGTTAATTCGTAAGGATGATCAATTAATCGATGTCGAAGAAATAGACGAAGCTGCTATACAAGCTAAAGTTAGTGAAATAGAATCAGCAATGCATGGAATTTCAACTAAATTGTATGAAGCCGCAGCATCTGCTGTTTCTGAAGAACAATCTAACGACGGTTCATCAATAAATATTGAAGACGATGTTGTTGATGCGGATTATGAAGTAATTGATGATACTGATTGAATATAGAAAATATGAATTTTTTTCCGATTCATTCAAAGTATTAATTGATATTGGCCATTCATGGTGAAGTGGTACTTCTGGTGGATATTTTGGTTGTTTGCTGCATTTGGTATATCGTGGTTTAGCAATGATTATCTTGTAGAGTATTTTGATTATGGAAGCTTTTTTCATATATTTTCATTATTAATTTTAGCGTTTTTAATTGGAATTGTGATTTTATTTTGTCATGATTTTTTTCAAACTGCAAATCCTGTTCAGAGAAGATTTCCAGTACTTTATTGGGGACGCTGGGTTTCTGTTCACCTCGGTCCATTATTACGTCAATATTGGTTTGCAAATGACTTAGAGGAAAAGCCATTTAATCGAGTTACAAGAAATTGGGTTTATTCTACTTCAAAGGGCAAAAATAACACTATTGGTTTTGGAAGCCAAGTTAATTTTGATGAAGTTGGAACTTATACTGTGATGCCTGCTATGTTCAAAAGAAAAGAAAATGAACATGAAGGATATCATAGGATAATTGGAGAACATACTGGAGTTAAAAATACGGTAACATTGAAACATTTTGTTAATATTTCTGCAATGTCATTTGGTTCGTTATCTTCTCGTGCTGTTTCAGCACTAAATCAAGGAGCGGGAAAAGCTGGAATATACCATAATACAGGTGAAGGGGGTTTTGCTCCATATCATCAAATGGGTGGTAATGTGATTTTTCAACTTGGTACTGGAAAGTTTGGATGCAGGGATGAACATGGAAATTTTTCAGATGATGCCTTTAGTAAAATCACATCTCATGAAAATGTTGGAATGGTTGAATTAAAATTAATGCAAGGAGCAAAACCAGGAAAGGGAGGAATTTTACCTAAAGAAAAGATTACTTCTGAAATAGCAGAAATAAGAAAAGTTCCAATGGGTAAAGATATACTTTCACCCCCTAGACATGATGAATTTAAGGATCTTGCAGGCTTATTTGATTTTTTAGATCGTTTACGTAAGATTGCAGATAAACCAATTGGAATAAAAATTGTCGCAGGGCATATTGAGGAAATTGAAGCAATTGCAGAAGCAATGGCTGCGGAACCAGGGCGTGGTCCGGATTTTATTTCTGTAGATGGAGGAGAAGGTGGGACTGGAGCAGCACCTTTGGTACTTGCTAGTCATGCAGGAGTCCCAATGAAACAAGGAATTGCTATGGTTGATTGGGCATTACGTAAACACGGAGTAAGAGATAAGGTGTATTTGTTTACTTCAGGACAAATCGCTACACCAATTGATGTTGCGGTCGCAATGGCCCTTGGAGCAGATGGAGTTTACATAGCACGAGGCTTTATGTTAGCTTTGGGTTGCATTCAGGCATTAGATTGTAATTCTAATAGGTGCCCAACAGGAATTGCAACTCAAGATAAAAAATTAGAGAGAGCATTAGATGTTAAAGCAGCAGCAAAAAGAGTTGCAAATTATGCAAAAACACTAGAAAAAGAGGTGTATATGCTCTGTGAATCATGTGGGTATTCTTCCCCAGATCAGTTTACTTCAGACGATATTATGGTTGTAACTTCTCCAGGTCATCTTGATTATCTTTCAGAACTTTATATGGTATCAGCATCAGAAGCATCAAGAGAACGTGGTGCAGCAAAACAAGCCGGAATGACAGTAGGAGAGATGAAATCATCAACTTAATTAAAATCAGATATTTTTTTAAATTTTTTAAGGTTATTTGAGATTAGAAAATAAATAATTTTATCATAAGAATGATCTGTGTTTTGTTTGTTGAGACAAACTATGGCCAAAGAAGAGAAAATTGATGATATTGAGAATTTTTTTAATTCTAGGGGCTTAAAAGAAGGAAAAATCGACCCTTCAATATATAAAGAATTTAAAATACTTGAAGAGAGTATTAAAGAACTCACTCAAATTTTAGAATCAAATGAGGAGATTACTTGGCCTCAAATTTCACAACTTTTCAATAGCCATTTAGCTGAATTTACAAGAAAATCATTTGTGATTAAAATGGTAGAAGAAAACATTGAAGAAGGTTCAATTCAACATTTTTTTGAAAAAAATATGAAAACTACAGCATCCATTATGAACCAAGTTTATACTAATTTTGAAGAGGTAGTAAATAACAAACCAGCATTGGCATCATTAGAAATCTTAATACAGAGTTTAAATAAACTTAATCTGTCTGAAAATGAGTACGCAATCCCAGATATTTCAGTCTTTATCAAAACTACTTTAGCTATTATTTCTTCAACCATGCATACTTTAATGGAGTCTTTTATTACATATAGTTCAATGTCAGAAGCATATTCAGGATTTGAAGAAAGAGAATCATATAAAAAGATTCAAAGTATTTTAGAAAATGAAAAAGAATATTCTTTGACACTAAATGAAATGCTCAAAAATTCTAGTGAATTAATTTCCCTTCCAATATCAAATAATGAAGATTTAGATGCAACAAGAAAAGATTTGTGTGAGAAACTAATTAAGTTTCATGATGTACTTATGAGTCTTCCATTGATTGAAGAATATAAAACAAATTTAGGAGATGTAAATAGTCATGTGGCCACTTCTAAGTACTATCCCATGATGCCATTTGAGGGGTCGCAAATGTGGCCAGAAAAGAGAGATGATAGGCGTGATCTTTTTTACTTAGATATGAATAATTGGTTAGGCATCACGCGATTTTCAGAAAAAAGAAACGAAGGCAATCTTCAAAGCGCTCGAATATTTTATAGAGACTTTTTAGAT
>MDSZ01238639.1_pt1 | contig 12568 bp, 9 predicted proteins | sample 811201 | NCBI WGS metagenome assembly MDSZ01 (sample SAMN05326647, study PRJNA326480) | marine metagenome | isolation source: seawater | place: Indian Ocean: North | collected 2010
AATGATTTGCAAAGAGCAACTGACATAGCCGAACAAATGGTTGGAACATTTGGAATGAGTGATATTCTCGGACCCCTAGCCTATGACAAACAGGGCGGAGGTCAGTTTTTAGGAAATGGCAGTAATCCTAGAAGATCTGTTAGTGATGCGACTGCTCAAGCAATAGATAAAGAGGTAAGGGACCTAGTAGATGATGCTCATGAAACTGCACTTAATATTTTGAGGAATAACTTACCTCTTCTTGAATCGATTTCTCAAAAGATTCTTCAAGAAGAAGTTATTGAAGGCGAAGATCTTAAAACATTACTTGCAGAGAGCAAATTGCCTGCATAGTAGAATTTAGGTTTAATTTAATAGATTAATGTTAAAACCAAACAAGCTTGTAAATAAACATTTTTTATCAAGCTTGGATATTACAAGCCAAGAATTTATAAATATCCTAAAACTAGCAAAAAATTTTAAGAATAAAAAATTAAATATTGACTTTAAAGACAAAGTTTTAGGCTTAATTTTTGATAAGTCATCTACACGTACGAGAGTAAGCTTTCAAGTTGCGATGTCTAGACTTGGTGGAACAACAATAGATCTAAATCCTTCTACTTCACAAATTGGTAGAGGTGAGCCAATCAAAGATACGGCAAGAGTCCTTAGTAGATATTGTGATGTAATAGCCATCAGAACTTTTAAACATTCCACATTAGAGGAATATGCAAAATGGTCAACAAAACCTGTTGTTAACGCATTGACAGATTTTGAACATCCTTGTCAGGCAATCGCAGATTTTTTTACTATTCAAGAAGAGTTCGGTTCATTTGATAATCTAGTCTTGACCTATGTGGGTGATGGTAATAACGTCGCTAATTCTTTGATCATATGTGGAGCTTTATTAGGCATTGAAGTAAGAATTGCTTGCCCGAAAGGATATGAACCTAACCACTTATTAGTTAAAAAGGCAAAGGAAATTAATTGTCAAAACAAAATTTTAATAACAAATGATTTATTTAAAGCTGTTGATGGGGCCAATATAATTTATACAGATGTATGGTCTTCAATGGGGCAGGAAAATGAGAAAGAAAATAAAGAAAAAGATTTCGTTGGATTCACAATTGATTCGAATTTAATGAGTAGAGCAAATAAGAATTCGATCGTTCTTCATTGTCTTCCAGCTTATAGAGGTAAGGAAATTGTTGATGAAGTAATAGAAAGTCAAAAAAGTAGAATATTTGAACAAGCTGAAAATAGGATGCATGTACAGCAAGCTCTTTTGGCTTGCCTGCTTTCATGAGATGCTTGCCATTTCTTTTTAGAAGTGGTACAAATGTATTAAATTAGATAATTTTATGAATAATTTAGATAACAAGCTTACAGAAGCACAAAATGAGCTTTATGGATGGATTAAGGAATATATGAAAAATTATCAACATAGTCCATCAATAAGGCAGATGATGCAAGCAATGGGTTTAAAGTCTCCTGCTCCTATTCAAAGTCGATTAAAACATCTACAAGAGAAAGGTTTGATATCTTGGCAAGAAGGAAAAGCAAGAACTCTTCAAATAGTAGATGATTTTGTAAATGGAATTCCAATAATGGGATCTGTTGCTGCAGGTGGGTTAATTGAAACCTTTTCAGATGTAAATGAGAATTTGGATATATCTGATGTTTTTAAAAAGAAAGATATTTTTGCATTGACTGTAAATGGAGACTCGATGATAGATGCCTGCATAGCCCATGGAGATATGGTTTTAATGGAGCCGATAAGAGATTCATACTCACTCAGAAATGGAACAATTGTGAGTGCAATGGTCCCGGGTTTAGGGACAACATTAAAGTATTTTTTTAAAAGAGAAGGAAAAATATTTTTAGAAGCGGCTAATCCAGCATATGAACCAATTGAATTGAACTTAGAAGAAGTTGTTTTTCAGGGAAAACTTTTAGCGGTTTGGAGAAAAGTTTCTTAGACGATAAACTCATATGTAAGCAGTTAAAAAATAAAAATCTTTGATACAAGTTAAGATTTTATATTATTAGGCTAAGGCTAACCAAAATTCTTATTTGGAAATAATCAATTTTATTATTTTATTTGATTTAGAAAGTTAGTTGTAATAATAAATTACTGGATAAATTTAAAAGTAAAATATAGAATCAATTAAGAAGATATTTTAAAGTTTTATGATAAAAAAAAGGGCACTTATCACAGGGATTACTGGTCAAGATGGGAGCTATTTATCAGAATTTCTTCTAAAAAAAAATTATGAAGTTCACGGCTAATAATAATTATAAGTTGTACTATTTAAATGTTGGTTCAGGAGAAGAAATATCCATAAAAAATCTTGCTAAGAAAATTGCATTATTAACAAAATTTGAGGGTGATATTGTCTGGGATAGAGATAAACCTGATGGTACTTATAGAAAAAATTTAGATATATCTAGAATCAAATCAATGGGATGGGAACCTAAAATTACACTTGAGAAAGGAATTCAAAAATTAATAATAGATATTGAAAATTATTTGATAAATAAAAATTTTAATAAAAAAATTTTAAGAAATTTTTAATAAAAATTAGTTTAAGAATAAGCATTTTCTTTAAATATATTTGTTGACATTTTGTAGTAAGTCTCTACTGAAAAAAAACTAAATTTAACTCTTTGAGAATTTAAAATTAATTAAATCATAAACTTTGAATAACTGATATTTTTCCTAATAATGAAAAAATTTCAAATTTATCATTTTTGTTTTGTTGAAATTTTTCATTAGGTTTAACAAAAATAAATATCTGTATTTGACACTTAATAAGTCAAGTTATCTGGAAATTGCAAAAATAAAGATGATACATTTAAAGTATAATAGAAATATTATTATTTTTATCTAATTTGCGATATAAATTCCTCTTTTTAATAATAGGATTAATCTTTTTATCTGAAGATATTTTTTTGAAAAGATATTCAATAAAAGCTAGCACTATTAAAAGCGAGTATAAAATCAAAAAATTTAAAAATAATATTTATTCAAATGTTTTTTCAAACTCAACAGAAAGTGATCAATTTGGATTTCATTTATATAACGCTATTAAGGGTTCAAAAAATAAATTTTCTCAACTTATTGGGACTAACTTAAATAATCAGAATGAGGGGATATTTGCTGATATTGAAGCTGATATTCAGTACAAAACTAATAATACGTTCTTTGCCGAAGGCAATGTTGTAATATATTTAATTAACGGAAAGCTTACAGGAGAGAAGGCTTCTTTCAATTCAGATACAAGAGAGTTCCTAATTGAAGGAAATGTAACTTTTACAATTGGTTCGCAATATTTTGAAGCTTCAAAGTTATCTCAAAATTTTAAAGAAAATAAAGGTTTTATAAATAATGTATATGGAGTATTAGATCTTAAGAATTTTGATAAAGATTTGAATTTGAATAATTCCGAAGAGATCAAAAACTTTTTTGTAAAATCCAGTGATGTTTCAGACCCAGAATATATTAATACCACAACTATTGGTTTAGTAAACGATTTTGAAGAGGATAAAAGATTTAATATTACTGAGTTGAAATTTGATATACCTCAAATTGAAAGATGGAGATTTAAGTCAAAACAATTAGTTTTTAATTCAAACAAGATTTATTCAGATGATATATTTTTTACTAACGACGTATATAATAAACCACAATTTTTTCTAAGAAGTAAAAAATTTAGTGGAGAGATATTAGATGAAAAATTAAAAATTATAAGTAGAAGAACTTCTTTGATATTGGATAATAAAATAAAAATTCCAATTGGTAGAAGATCAGTAGTTGATAAAGATCCTTTAACTAAATGGGGATTGGGTGCAGACTTTACGGAAAAGGATGGATACTTCTTATTTAGAGGTACTAAACCAAAAAATATATTTGGTAATTACAGCATAAAATTGCAACCTTATTTCTTATTGCAGAGAGCATTAAAAGGAAATACAAATTCTTTCACGCAAGATAATTCATCAATTTTTAGTAACAAAGTTAAGAATAATACTGAATTTTTAGATAATTTTGCCTTGGATATTGACTTGGCTGGAAAGTTACAATCTTGGGATATGAATTCTTCAGTTAGTCTTAATACTTTAAATATAAAAAGATTAGACGAGGCTCTTAGATCAAAAATTATATTATCGAAGAGATTTGATTTAAATGGGAAAAAAGAATTAGAAAATATTTCTAATATAAATAATCTTGAACTTAAAGATGAAACTAAATCATCCTTTAAAAACGTTAAATTTGGAGATTCTGATACCGTAAAAATAAATTTTGGGGATGAAATAAATAAAAAAAATTTTAATAATTTCCTAGATATTAAATTGTACAGTTTATTTAGGGAAAAAGTTGTTAAAGATTTTGCTACGGAAGATATTTATTTTGCTAATGGTATCAGTTTCGAAAACAAAAGATCTTGGGTTGACCAATCAAAGAATTCACAATTATCTTTAATAAAAGATTTTGGTCATTTCAAATCTAAGAGTAGAATTAAAGATGATTTTGAAAATTTATTTAGAAACGTTTTCTATGCACAGTATGATTATGCGTTTCCAATATGGAAAAACAATTCCATTGATAAAGCAATTAATGAAGATTACAAGTACTCACCTAAAGTAATTGACCAATCTATTTATTGGTCAACAAGCCTTCAACAAGGTTTTTTCATATATAGTGATGGCTCAAGTCAAAATGTTTCTAAGTTTAAAACTGGACCAGTTTTTACTTTAGGAAGTTTGAAGAAAAACTTTTTAGACTATAGTTTGATAGATGTTAAATTTAATAATATTTTGAAAGGAGGAGAGAGTCCGTTCACTTTTGATAGTATAAACCCAGATCCGAAAATAGAATTCAATTTCGAGCAACAATTATACGGACCAATAATATTAAGTTATGAAACTACTTATAATTTAGAAAGTGGAGAATATTCAGATCCAAATTATGGGATAGATATAAATAGGAGAGCTTATTCTGTTGGAGCTTTTTATAATTCAGCTCAAAAAAGTTTAGGAATAAAATTTGATGTATTTAACTTTGATTATTCTGGAATAAGTTCTAGTTTTTGAGTTTTGAATCAGGCCTAATAATTGTTAATATTAAATATTGATGGGGCCATAGCTCAGCTGGTAGAGCACCTGCATGGCATGCAGGGGGTCAGCGGTTCGAGTCCGCTTGGCTCCATTTAAGAAAATTCAACTAACTTATCAAAAATCTTAAATAAGCAACTATAAAGGATTATGTTTAATTATTAATATAACTAATTTATTCTTTTTCTACTAAAAAATATTTTGTTCAAAGGGTTTTCTATTAAATACCAAATAATATAAGATGAGATTACTGTAAAGAAAAGACAGTTAAAAAAGCTTTGCCAATATAACAAATTATCTTTCCATAAAAATCTTGAAATTTTGAAGTAAATGGGAATACTGAAAATTTGAACTAAATAAATTGAGTATGAGATTTTAGAGAATATTTTTATTATCTTCACCATGTTATGGTTAAACTTTAAAGTAAATTTTTCTAAAATCGGAAAAAATAGAAATGTGAAAAATATTACTAAGGAAATAATATTACTTTTAAAAGAAAAAATTGAAATTAAACCTAATGTTAAAAATTGAATAAATAAAAATAAAAAATTCTTTTTTTTCAAACAGAGAAATAGAAAAGCTCCCGAAGAAAAATAGAAGTAATATGAACCATTTGAATAAAAGTAAGAAGTTAATATAAATGTGACTAAAATAGCAAAATATTCTTTAATAAATAAAAATCTATTTTTTGTAATTAAAGGGCTTAAAAAGTCAGCAAACCCCTTCAAAAAAAATGAAATTCCTAGGAAAGCAATTAAATTACCAAAACAGGTTACTAATATGCCTATCGTTGAGCCACCCTCAGTCCAGGGCTTTACAGCTTCAAGACCTCCAATTCCAGAAGTTCTTAGTAACCCTCCACCTGGGAACAATAACGAGCCAAAAATAAGAGCTAAACCAGTAAAAATCTTTTTGAATTTATCATTAGGAGCATTTATAAGAAGTAAGGCCGTAAAAGAATAAAACACAAATTCGGGCCACAATGCCCAACCTGCACTAAGGTAGGTTTTTTCAAGTCTGCCAAATCCAAAAAATAAAGAAGAAATAATTTTCGAAAAATTTATTTCTTGAAAATTATTTAAAGATTCTGAAAATATTAATATTGATAATATATATAAAATCAATAGAAAATAATATAAAGGTAGTAATCTTAGAGATCTTTTATAAATAAAATTAAAGAAACTTAAATTTAGATTTTCGTTCAAAGATTTAAAAATTAGAAAACCTGATATAAAAAAGAAAATAGGAACGCCATAAGGACCAACATATAAAAAATTAATAAAAGAGTTCCCAGTATAGGAATTAAATCCTGCTTCTATATGCATAAATAAAATCAGAAGCAATGCTGTGCACCTAGCAATATCAAAAGAAATTAGATACTTAGAGTTATTGAAAAATGATAAATATTCATTGATTATATTTTTAATCACAAGAAGAACTTTTTTTAAAATTTTAAGAAGTCAATTATCCTAAAATCAATAATATTATTGAATTGTAATTTCATTAAAATAATTATCTTGTATGAAAAAGTTTGTTTTAATATGGTTTTAAATATTAAATCTATAAATCAATACATATTTTCGTAATTAAGAAAAGCCTGTTATAATCTTAAAATTATTTAATAGTAAAGTGCCGATATGAAGAGTATTTCTATTATAGGAAGAGGTTCGATAGGACTATTAACTGCTCTTGAGCTTCATAAGCAATATCCTGAAATTGAGATTACTCTTTATGGAGAGAAAAGTAAATATTCAGCTTCTTATGCCGCAGGAGCAATGATAAACATATTAAGTGAGATTGATTGTTTTAATGTTGACCTCCCAATAACAAAATGGAAACTAAAGAATAGATCTTCTGCTATAAAAGCTTGGGATAAGCTGAATGACTATCTTATTGATAAAAAAATTGTTGACAAATCAATTTTTACTTCATTTGGAACAAGGATGTCCCTTATTGAAAGTTCTATTAATGAATGTGAAAAAAACTCCTTCGATTCTGTAATTCGAGCAGCTAAGGAATTTGAAATAGATATAGATCTAGAAAATAAAGGTAATGAGCAATCTATTTTAATAAGAGATGAGCATTCAGTTGATAGTAATCATCTTTTAGGATCAATAGATGATTACTTAAATAAACAAATTACAGTAATTGACCATAATGTGGATTCTATTGAAAAAAACCAATCTGATAATTCTTGGGTAGTTCAAGACTCAAAGGGAAACATCAGGAAATATGATGCTGTTGTTATTGCTTGTGGTTCTTGGTCTGAGAAGTTAATTGCAAAATCAAAGGGAATATCATTACCCAAAGTACAAAGTTTTTATGGCATTGGTTGTGCATTATTAGTTAAGTCACAAATGTCACATCTAGAAAATCCTAAACTTACTGAAATAAAAAGGACACCTAATAGAGGTGGAACTTGTGGTATTCATGGGGTTCAAAGAAATAATTCAGTATATGTAGGAGCTTCTAGTCATGTTAGCCATAAAGATCTCAGATCACCCAATCCTGAAAGTATTAGAGTTTTGATTGAAGGTACCCAAAAATTCTTAGATATTAATACTGCTGCATTCGCTTTAGGTTATGAAATAGCTATGGGCTATAGGCCTGTTACATCCGATCATGTTCCAATAATAGGTTCTTTGTCAGATAATCTTTTTTGTCTTTATGGAACCAAAAGAGATGGATTAACATGGGCTCCGTATTACTCTGAGTTTTTGGTGAAAAATATTTTTGGTGAATCTGCAAATAATTGGGACGAATTACTTGATTTATGTTCACCATATAGGAATCATATTTCAGCTGGAGACATAGACGAATGTATTGATTTATATTTATTAACTAAGGAATGGGAAGATTATCAACATAATCAAATTTTTGATGATAATAAGAAAAAAAGATTGAGAATGATGGCTGAAAGAGCCCATGAATTTATTAATAAAGATAGTGAAAAAAATATAGGCTTGAATCCAGAAATTATTAATGTTATGTACTATAGAAATTGTGTTTAATTAGAAGTTAGGTCACTTTTTCAAAAGATAAAAATATAATTTAGAATTTTATTGTTAAAATGAAAAAAAAAATTTAATGTCAGATATTAAGCTTCTATTGATTAATACTATAGGCCTAACTGGTGCAGATTTACTTTTACCTAAATTATCCAAGTATGAGGAAATAGCTATCTTACCGGGTCAGAATTTCAGTGTTTTTAAAGATAATCTCTACAGAGTTCATGACTATAAAGGATGGAAAAGTTCAGATATTTTTAACTCATTAGCTAGGAATTTATATACCAAGCAAGGAAGGATGTGGATGGGGCTTACTAAGTTTATGAAAGATGAAGATAGGAGTGCTTATCCTAAAGATTTACATAAAGAAATATTCTCTTTAAATCTCAAAGATTCTCGGGATTTTGTTGACATCATAAAAACTTACATACTCTCTTACTACGAAGCATGTGGTTTGGATGTCTCTAAAAGATTATTTGCCTCTTGGTTTTCTAATAATGTTTTATTAAATCATAATCAATATAATAAATTTGATGAAGAGGTAAAAGTTATACATGTATCTTGCTCAATTTCGAGATGGTTAACACATATTAGCCAAACTAAAACTTGGGACTGTTCAGAATCAATTAAATTTTGGCTTGTAAATAATTTGTATGCCTTAGCTTACTCATTAGAAAAAGGTAATACTTTAATAATATATACAGATGAGTTGTTATCTTCAGAAGAAGATTTGATGAATAAAATAGAAAAATTTTTATCACTAAAAAAAGTAAATAATAGTCAAGCTCTTTATCCTGGTTTTCTTTTGATAAACACTAATATCATTGAAGAACAGGAAAAATTATCAAAACAGATAGATAAAATTTATAAAGATAATGGTTTGTATAAATTAGCCTCTAGCTTTGAAGATTGGTCTGCTGATTTTGTTAAAAAAGATAATGTAAAAGAAATGCTAGGAAATTTCTCAAAATTTTGGAATAGTACTTGTCACACGAATTTAGATTGGATAGGTCCCATTGGAGATCAAATCATAGAAGAAGTTATAAAGTTTACTGAAGTAAAAAATGAAAGAAACTTTTCATATACCTTCTATCATGAGTACTTTGAACTTAATTCAGACCATTATGATCAAGTAAATGTTCATTTGAATCATTTTCTTGGCTGTTTAGAGGATCAAATCGTACTTCCTCCATTACCATTTTTTATTCGCATTTGTATACAATATCTTTCTTCCTCTGCTGAAAATTGTATGAAGTCAGCACATAGTTATGTGTCCTTTAAGCAAGGGAAAATTTATAAGACGCTTATTACTGATGAGTTTCAAATTAAGATAAGCAATTTTGGCTTAAGAAAAAACTTTGAAAATTTAGAAGATCTAATTCTCGAGGCGGAAAAAACTTGCAAACAATGACTCCCCCTTATGATAAAAAGAATACGATAAAAATAATCTATTAGGTTAGATGTTAGAAGTTAAAATATTTTTTGTTTATAGTTTTTAAGGCTAGAAAAAACAACTCATAGTATATTTTTTTTAATAATTTGAAAAAGCTATTAGGAATTAAAAAATAAACAATTTTTTTATTGTTTTGAAAATAAATTTCGTTGTCTGTTATTATTTTTAATTGACAACTACTTATTTATGAAAGTAATTATTACTGGCGCTACTGGTTTATTAGGTGGTTGGCTTGTTTCGGATTTGATAAGAGAATCATATGATGTAACGGTAATCGGTTATGAATCTAAAATAGATTATCAATCTAGTACAGAAAATCCAAGATTAACATCTCAATATGCTATTAAGAATTTAAATAAAAAAACAAAAGAGGTTTTTCTAGACTTATGTGATTTTCCTTCTGTAGAAAATATGATAAAGGAAGAACAACCAGATGTTGTAATTCATATGGCAGCAGTAAGTAGGGTTTCAGTAGCAAAAAATAATCCTAAACATACTTATGAGTTAGCTTCAAATGGGACATTAAATCTGCTAGAGTCAATTAGACTTCATAGCCCTAACTCAATATTTATTTGTCATACAGAACATAAAATTTATAGTGGAAATAAACTTCCATTTAATGAGGATATGCTTTTTGATCCTGAATTTATGTTTGTTGCGGCAAAGATTTCTAAGGAATATTTAACAAAGATCTACTCTAAAACATACGGTATTAAAGGCGTAACAATAAGGGGGGGAACTTATTTTGGTGGATATGATTTTAATTTTCACAAAGTTATTCCTTATACGATATCGAGTTTATTAAAAAACGAAAAAATTATATTAAGATCCGATGGAAAAATTTCTCGCGATTTTCTTTATGTTAAAGATGCTGTTTTAATAAATAGAATGTTGATAAAAGCAATGACTCAGTCAAATTCATCTTTTCAATTTGGAGAAGCATATAATTTTTCTTTAGGAAGAGATATTTCACTTAAAGAGGTAGTAAAAAAAATATCATATATTTTTGGTAAGGAAGCGAAAATTGATACTGTAGGTGGTGGACATCTACTATATGGATCTTCGGAAATGCCCCACATTAGATTGGATTGTAAGAAAGCTAAAGAAAAGCTTAATTGGCAACCTCAGTATTCCTTTGAAGAAGGACTAAGAGAAACTATTGATTTCTATAAATCATACTTTCTAGATAACCATTTATAAAAACTTTTTTAAAAAATAATTATTTAAGAACTTTATTTTGAGTTCATTTAGTATCTATTTGTTAGTTGAATTTTCATCAATAATTTTAAAATTTGGTATGAATATAAAGTTATTGATATACTCCTTTGAATTCACGTTTTGAAGAAAAGGTTCTTGGTGTTTTTGATATTCAAATTCATTTAAGGGAATAAGTTTTCCTTTCTGAAGGAAGAAGCCTTTGTAATCAATCTTGAGGATGCTTTGAAAAACCTCATTAATTTCTTTTTTAATATGTCTCTGTTCAATTTCTACTATTAAAACTGGCATTGTTGTGTTTATTGTTTTTAGAGCACCTTCAATTACAGATTGTTCGTGACCCTCAACATCAATCTTGATTAAATCAACATCTCGAAAATTATAGTCATCCACTTTTTTAACTTCAACAGTTCGAATTTCACCATTGTTATTCCTTCTTTCTAATGATGCTAAAGCAGGTGCTAGTTTGCCATTTAAATAAGGAATAAAAAATTGTAATTTACCTGATTTGTTAGAAAGGGCAACATTATGGATTTTTAAAAAATTATTTTGAATGGCATGAAGTCTATGTGTAATTTCTTTAAGAGGTTCAAATGCATCAACATTTTTAAAAATATTTTTAAAATAAAAAGAATATATACCAACGTTTGCCCCAATATCTAAAAATCTCCTTTTCTTTTCTAGCAATTTGGAAACATAAAACATTTCATCATCAAGTTTATTATTTTTTTTTAAATAAAAGTATCTTAAATTTAATTGATATTTGATTGGCAGAATTTTTTCAATTAATTTTTTTAAAAATTCTTTCATTATTGCTAAATATCTAAATGTTAATATATTATTTTAATACAGAAAGTTTATTTAATATTCTTAATAACAGTTATATGAATAAAGAATTTACTCATGAAGAAATTGATGATGAGATAGACCTCAGGATATTACAGTCAATATTTTTAAGAAACAAAAATTTTATAATTTTTTTCACATTAATATCAACATTAATATCAATTATCCAGTTTATTTTTTTTAAACCAATTTGGCAGGGAAGTTTTGATATTATTATTAATGAAAAATTTGTATCAAAAAACGAAATAAAAAAATTTATTATAGAAGCTAATACCGATTTAAAAAAAAAGAAAAGACTAAATCAAAAAATTTTGAATTTATCTGGATCACTTAGTAAAAAAATTGCATCAAATGAAACTAATAATGTAAATACAAAAAAACAAAATTTAATTTTAAATAGTCCTTCAGTATTAATTCCCGTATTTAATGAATACAAAATTTATAATATGAATGATGTAAAAAAATTTAATATATCTTACTCAAAATGGAAAAGCGATTATTTATTAATCGACCATGAAAAAAAAAGTAATTTAATACTTGTAAATTATCAAAGCGCAAATAAAGAACATTTATTAAGGATATTAAATTTAATTTCAGAAAATTATAGGGATTTTTCAGCAAAAAAATATACATCAAATACTACTATTATCGATAATTCACTTATTGATTTAGAGAACAAAATTAATGTTTTACGAAAAAAATCTTCTTCAGATTTTGACAATATAATTTTATCATTTTTTGATGATGAACTCCAACTGGCAAAGTTGTCGTTAAAAAATAACAAACCTTTTGTAAAGATCACAAAACCAATTATAGAAAAAAAACCAATACAGCCAAAAACATTTAATTTGATTTTAGTTTTAATTACTTTTACTAGTTTTTATTTGTTAGCTGTTATGAAAGAAAAAATTTCAGGAAAAATTTTTGAGTTAAATATTCTTGTACAAAGCAT
>MDSZ01121372.1_pt1 | contig 12567 bp, 8 predicted proteins | sample 811201 | NCBI WGS metagenome assembly MDSZ01 (sample SAMN05326647, study PRJNA326480) | marine metagenome | isolation source: seawater | place: Indian Ocean: North | collected 2010
TAGCGTCAAATAAGATAGAGGGAAAATTACTACCATTTAATTTAATATTATTACCATAACCACCCGCATGACTATCTCCCGTGGCACTAACTGTTAAAGAAGAACTTACATCAGTTGTATTAATACCTACACCATCTTGGAATAATCCTGATACCCCAGAGATATGCGGTCCTGTGGAGAGGATGGAAGTCGTGGTTGTGCTACCGTTATCACAGACACTTTGTAGTGTCTGGGTTCCTCCTCCCCCACCAGTTCCCACAGGAACTCCACTTACATGAAGATGATTAAAGAAGCCAGTAGAAGTAACGTAAGTTCCCTCAGCATAATCAAGAAGGGCGGTGTTATCTCCGCTAGATATATGGCTGCGATCTTGACCGTCTGCTAAAACTAGAGCACCATCTACATCTTTAGGAATGTGAGCTTTTCGGCCACCCGCTATACAATAATCACCACTTACGGCACCATATGAACCTCCCAATATGGCAGAATTTGTTCCTGAAACCTTATGTCCTAACCCCCCTGCTATTTGGGAGTATGTAGAACCTTTTTCTATAACATTAGTTCCTCCTGCGCCGATGAAGGCTACATTAGCATTCTGGATTGTATTATTTGTTCCTCCACCAATTGCTGATCCATCAGCTCCTGAAATCTTATTTCCGTATCCTCCTGCTATAATACAAGCATTACTAGTTCCGCTAATGTGGTTCGTATAACCGCCTCCAATTATAGAAGTATCGCAATTATCATTTAATTGATTACTATATCCTCCCGCTATAACAGAATAGTCGCTTTTTCTAACATCATTATTATACCCACCAACACTTGAGGAATAATTACTTCCTGTGATATCAACACCAGAACCTCCTCCAATAAAGCAATAATCTCCCCCTGATATTGTTGCTGTTGCTCCTCCCGCAATTACATCATAGTCTCCTGTTATGAGATTTCCTGACCCACCTAAGAGGGCTATCGCTGTCGAATAACCTTGACTATCAATAGAGGATATTCTGGATTTTTTTGTCGATTCAATCGAATATCCATCAGTGGTTGCTAATTTAAGATCGCTGTCGTGGGCGGTTACTTTTAAACCGTAAGTAGACTCTGTTGGATCGGCTGGGTCTTTAATTAGAAGGCTACCCTGAAGCGTTTGGTTTCCAACAGTATGCATGTCCAAATTTTCTGCTCCAGTAATGGTAGCTATCTTACATGGTCCAAATTGAAATATTTCTTCAGAGTAACCAATGGAGCCACCCACTATAGCTTTAAAATATATATCTGTCTCTTCGGGGTATCCATCTGTAGATGTAAGCCTAACAGTTTGTCCTACTTCAGTTTGATTAAGAGGCACAGTTCCTGCCCATGAAGTATAATCAGTATTAACCGATTCAGCCGAATCACCTGTAAATAAATTTATTTCTCTTTTAGTTACCACTGTTTGATCAGGCTCGAAAGCAAAAGTTAAAATAATACCTCCCGAGTGTGCGACATCGCTTATTACTTGGTTATTTTGAAATTTTATAGCGTCTTCTCTATAGGTTGCATTTGAAATGTTTCCCGTGTCTAAGAGTTCGAAGTTTCTATAGCTTTCGTTTAACTTGGTTCCATTTTTGTCCTCTGTCCAGATTTTTACGATCCTTGGATAATTTCCACGGATATCCATAAAGGACACGTTTTGTCCGCTTTTTATATCTGTTACTACTTGCTCGACACAAAAGTTTGGAGTGGGTGATCCTAAATATGCAACCAAATCTTCTTGTGGAATAGCCAAAACAGGACTATTGTGGTTTTCTTTATATCCCGAATAAACCATCTCCCTGTTTTTGTCTCGCAGGTTGACGGTATTACCACTAAGACTTGGGCTAGCAGCAAAAGCACCAGCGGTTCCTGCTTGATTTCCCTGATTATCAACAAAAACACTGTTAACTACAACTGAGCCTCCAGGCATATGGGTAATCCCACTTCCCTCACCAGTTGTTGTGAGGTCGTCTTGATCAATAGTATATTCTGAAACAAAATCCCACTCAGCAACAGTGGTAGACACAAACTCACAGAAAGGATCACTGGCCGATGTTCCATCCCTAGCCTTTCCTGAAAGCACCTGAACACCACCCAAAGTTTTAAAGCATAAAGCGTATCTATATTCCGTGTCAGGTAGTAGTGGACTATCGGCACCACCGACTGCGGCAGTATAATCAATATTTCCTCTTGGTCCCCAAACCCCAGCTCCCCAATCCTTTGATGCTGTAGCGTAGTAATGATTTGAGGCTGGGGTAGTTATTCCAGTGGGAATTGCAGCCCCCGTTAAACCCGCAACCATAAACAACTCAATTCCTGTAATACCTAGATTAACTGCGTCATTTCTAAGGTAGCCCCCTGCTCCAGTGGCTCCACTAATATTAATGTTTCCACTAACAGTCCAAGTGTAGGAGCCACTTGGAGTTTTAGATAATTCGTTTAGTCCTGCTGGTGCGGTGTTAGTAGCCATTTTATAAAACCTGTATGTTATTTACAAATGATTTAGTGAATGCATCCAATTCATCGTAAAGAACAAAAATTCCAGATGAATCGTATTGAGAATCAAAATATGAGGCTGTGCTTCCTCCTGCTGCCACATTGTCACCAAGAGCACAAACCTCTAATGTATACACTCCTACTTGATTTAGTCCTGTAAACTCTATTCCTGTAACGTATTGTCCATTTCCTGATGATATGAGTGATCCATTAGGTAAGGTTAACCTAGCATTATATCCAGTATTATTATCAACATCTGTCCACATTCCTGTAATACTAAGAGTATTGTCAACAGCGTTGGGAATCCCTGTATTTAAAGACTTTATTTCTGGAGTATCTAACGTAGAATATGTGACTCCATTAACGCTTTGAGAAACCTTGTAGCTGTAAGTATTGGGCTTATCTTCGACACTTACATGGTTTTCAATTAAATTAAATTTACCTGTGTCGTATTTAGTTGCGGTTACTAAATATTCATTAGCAGCCTCTTCTTTCATGGAGGTTACCTTGTAAACGAATTCGCTAGCATTCTTAATTTCAAATTTAGTTGGGCTTCCTAATTTAACAAAAGGAAGAAGTTCTGGCCTATCAAATCCCGAAATCAAACATCCGTAGCTTTTGTTTGTAATTTCCCCTGTAACATTTAAAACAGTAATTTGTTCGGGGGTAACTCCAGAAACCTCTGACTCCAGAACCCCCCTCGTCCCAACGAGAAGTGTTGATTCGTCTATTCCAGAAAATGGATAGTGGTTCTTTGCTCCTGCTGTGGCTCTTTTACTTGCCTCAGTCATGTCAATCTCTGTTATTGTTCCCGTATTAAATGCTGTCAGACTTTGATCACCAGTTAATTTAGATATTAAATCTCCAGAATATAATTCTATTGCGTTTCCAGACCCAAATACCCAGCCTGAAACCCCAGTTTCAAAGTAAAGCAAGTTTCCACTGGCGAAATATGAAGCGTCAGTCCTTATTGCACCAGTATACATAGCGTATTGTTGGAATTTACTTTGTCCTTCAATACCCCCAACGGCATCCGAGTAACCCTCAGTATATCCCGAGAAACCATATTCTCCCGTATAGCTACTCCAAGCATCAGTGCCTAAACCTGTAACCTCAAAGCTATAGTAACGTTCTCTGTTTAGTGTAGCTATATCACCAATATCTGCAATTGTATCTATTCCAGTTGGATTATAAATAGTTAATTTTCCATCAAAATCATCTGTAATAAATTTATTAGAAACTCTAATTTGTTCTTCATCTAGGTCTACGTTTAGAATTTTACCGAAGTTTGCGTGATTTGTTTTTAATTCGTCCTCTACAATTACTAGATCTCCAGGTCTACACAAAAGGGTTTCTAGTCCCGCTGTAAACGCTACATTTTGGTTCTCTTTAATGTTGGAATATATTTGGTGTTGACCCACCCTTCTTGCCATTGATCTGGAAGTTATTCCTATCCCCTCTATCCGCTTCTTAAAGACTCCTCGCTGCATAATGTCAGCTTCATCTTCAATAACCTCAATCTTTGGACTAAAGTTATCAAAACGATCCCTAAATCCAATTTCAATTGTATTGAACTGTTGATCTCTTTGATTATTTGAATAATAGAAGAGTCCGTCTTTTACTGATTCGTTGGTAAATAGATTAACGGGGTTTCGCGGCCTATCGTCTACAAAATTAATTTCTGAACTATTAAAGAAGGTGCGCCCTCTAAACAGAGAGGAGATAGTATTAATTGCATCAAAAATTTTCTGTCCTTGATCAAATACAATATTACAAGAGAAACGGGGTTCCTTTCCACCTCTGCCGTCTGTTACTCCTTCAAAGTATCCATTAGAATCCACCGCATCACAAAACCTTCCTATTTTATATAACTGCCATTTGTTTATTGTAGTGGGGTCAATATGAGAACCCATACCATAGCGGTTGTTAGTTAATAAATCGTAAAGAATCCAAGCGGGGTTATCTGTCCATTTTAAGGTGTCATGAAACTCACCGTTCCAATCTCCTTTATAAACTAACTTGTCTTCCTTAGGAGCATCATCGAATTCTCCTTGTGTTTGATAATACCTCTTGTCTTTTCCATTTACTTTTTCAGGAAAGTAATTACTTGGAACTTTTACTTTTTTTAACTTACAGTCAAAGCTTCTTCTAGGAATACTTGAGAAAGACCTAGAGTCTAATTTTGTAGCAATAATTGAAGCAAATGGATAAGTTAGATTACAATCAATAATTTCCGTTACTTTATTTACACTTATGTCTTTAGACAAAAGAACAGAATTAGTTTCATAAGACAGTTTAGTTACTTTAATATATCTTTTTTGTGTGCTGTCTTCCTCGATTGTTCCTGCTTCTATACCTCTTTCCCCGTCTGCTGAGAGAATTTCTTGTTGTGTAATCTTTGTTGGAGGCAACTCAAAGGGTGTGTTTACTGTAGATGTTTGATTTACTGAACTAAGTGGAGTAATAAACTGCCTTGCTGTATTGGGGTCTAGTTCAGGATTCCCTATATCAATTAAAGTGTTTCCTTCAATTAAGGCTACTATTTTAAAATCATAGGTTCTGTATGGTATTTCCTGACCGTCTGTCCCATCTGAGTTCTTTCCAATTTTACCCGTTTCTACTCTAAAGTTTACTACAGTAGGGAATGTTGTTCCTATCTTAAGCGTCTCATCTGTAAAATCAACATTTTCAACGTCTTTAATAAGTGTGTCTCTTAAAGAAGTTACGTCCAAAGTTATAAATGCACTTTTTACATTTGGATTATAAACAGTGTGGACAACAGGGATAGCTTGTTCGTCCCAATGTGCAAATGAATCTTTCCCCCACTCAGAATAGTTTCTGTATGATCCGTCTTGACCCGTATATCTATTGTCATCGCTTCCTTCGTTAACAGGAAGGCTGTCTTCACCAATATCTAAGTTGAAGTTTTTACCATTGCTGCTTCCCGCACTTCCTACAGGATCTAATACTTGTGACCTTGTGAGCATTAGAGAGTTTGCAAAAATTCTTTGAGGAGCGTTAACTTGCGCGTTTAGTGTTCTATCTATCGAGGCCCGTTTGGTTCCAAATGGCCCAAATAATTGCCTATTGTAAATGTGATCTATATAAATACTTTTGAAGAAATTAAACGGGCTTTGATTTTCTTCTCCCCGTCTAAACTCTGCCATTACATTGCTGTAATTATATTTTAAATTGGTTATAGGAAAACTATTAACGGTGCTTGAGTCATCTTCTACTTGAGTCTCAACCTCTTCCATATCTGCTACTGAAGTATAAGTTAAGGTCGAAATGTCAGACAAAAGGTTTATTAAATCTCCGTCAACATTAAAAGTGTGAGTCATTCCGTGGGGAGCATAGTTATCAAGTTCATTGACAGTGCCATCGAAATTGGTGTCAAAACGCACCCTTTCCTGTTCCTTGTCTATTCTGAATTTTATGATGACAAAACCCCTCATTTTTCCATTCATTTTGCCATCAGTATCGACTTCGGGGCAGGTAACATCCACGTAGTCCATAAACGCTGGGTTTTGTGACAATAAATTTTGTAAATTATACCCGTTTAGCCCCCCCACAAGAATGCTTTGCATATTTATAACGTTTCCGTCATCTACAATACTGTTATCATCTAGGTTCGAATTACCCGTGTTTTCCACTTTTAAAATAACAAAACCTATCTGACTGTTTTCTTGCAGCATATTGCCCCCACCCTGTATGTTCCAAGCGGGTCCATCACTCTCTTGAAACCAAAATGGGTTATCCCACGTAGCCATGATAGGCCCAACCTCCGCTGGGCCTAAAAAATTCTTAAGCAAATCAGCTATCGAGCTGTCTTCTGTCCAACCAAGTCTAGCGAGAGCTTGTTCAGCCACCGTTTTTTGATAAATATTGGGAGATGTCAAACCGTTGGCTTCATCATATAAAGCCTTTATTGCTTCTAACTCTTCTTTAGCGAACTCATTTGCGAATAAGTGAGTATCAGGAAAGACGCTAATTCCAGCATCATTGTTCCTAATAGTATTTGAATTTATTGCCCAGTTTGGAGCTGTCCCCCACCATTCTGGGCCAAAATTTCCCAAACCCCACGCCCAAGTGTTAGGGTCAAAGGCGTTTACATTAACTCCAAAGAAAAATTTAGAATTTGCTAGTGTGGTATTATCTGTCCAGAAACAAGCTCTTGTGTTAGTTTTTAGTTTATGGGTGTTTCTATATGCTGCGTTTGTATCACTCAGCCCTGTCACTCTGTTTCCATCTAAAAAGAATTCAAAAGTCTCAGCTCCCAGAGATTGCCTGTATTTTAGATAGGCTCTTATGAATAGGGCATATCTATCTGCTTTTGTAGGATAATAAGTTCCTTCTCCTTGAATTATCTCTGTTTGATTTACCCTAAAATTGTTTCTGGTTTGAATGTAAACAAGGTTTACGTTGGGTAATTCTGTTATTTCTGAAGCTATTATTGATCCGTCCGCAGCTGAATATCGTAACGCTGTAATTCTTCCAGCCGCACTTCTGGTGCTGGCATTTTGAAGTTCTAAAAAATATTTCTTACAAAAGGTTGGAGCAGAGGTGCTAGTCAGAGGCATTGCTCCCAGTTCAGCAGTTAATTGATCTATTTCAGCTGTCGTCTGACCAATATTATTATTATCGCTAACGGCGACTGCTGTATCATCTAAATAAATTCCTTGTAATATTTTGAGACCCCTTACAATGTTTCCATCTTTATTTACTAACCCTTCGATTGGTCCGTCACTTATTAAGTCTAACGTTTCAGAATAGCTAAAAGAAGCTCCATATTGAAGCTGTCCTAGTTGTGGAGGTCTATATATTGGGGGTTTTGGTTTTCCACCGCCTCCCGCTCCTGCAATTCCTACCTTTTTTAATATATGACTCATTACTGGGTATTAGCGTTAGGAGCGCGATTGGTAATTAGGGCATTGTCTCCAAGCGGAGAATTCCTCAAGAAAGTCTGTTCTGTTGTTTGAGATTGTGGATATGACTTAACAGAGGCTTGAACGACCTGAGATCCCACTTTCAACCTACCATAACCTATGGGAACCAAAGAACCCTGACTGGCGGTGTTTACTGTGTTACTAAAAACAAGTGATGTTTTTGAAGCGTCAGCCTCTATTTCTAATTGGTCAAATTCTGGTTTGGGTGTTAAGGCGTAAGCGATAGCAGCAAATATAATTACTTTTGCTATAAGTGCTGGTAGTCCAGTAAGACCTATTGCGCTAACTATTGCACTAACTGCCATGCCAATTCCGCTTCCCACAATAGCGGGAACCAAATCTATTGTTTCGGGATTCTTAAGAGAATTCATTTGGTTTCCATCAACAATTTTATTTTTATTAATAATAATGTCATAACAAAAACCGTCTTTTTGGAGTTCAATAACCCTTCTAATAAAACCACTTCTATTGCAGTCAATAGCCTCCAAGACATTTTTAGGATTGTCTATTTGCATTTTGAATACTTTGCCAAATTCCGTTGCCAAAATACCATGTAATTTTACCGTTGTCATAATGCAGCCTTAATCCTCTCTAGTTTATTTACATCTACTTCAGAGTTTTTGGGTGTATAAATATTAATTTTTTTAGTGTTAAGGCTATAAATCAAAAAAGGATGACAACAGTTGTCTGCCATTTTTATATCAAACTCTGATTCGTCTTCGTTGCCGACTACATGACTATGAAAAACAGCTATCATTGCATACTTATCTTTAAAAAGTAAATAATTAAGAGGGTCTATCAGGAAAAAGGAAGAAGGGTCGTGTGCAATATTATTTTCCAGCTGAACAATATACTTTTTTAAGTTTCTGTCATAGCCAAGGAATCCACAAATTTCTCTTGTAAAGTTTTTGTGAGATAGCTCCTTTATATGCTTTATTGCAGAACTTGCTCTTTTAAAATCTTGTGTTTCTTCCATAACTAAATCCATCTGTTCCTGGGAATCCTCCATATCTAGGGTTGGGTGGGGTTGGGTTAGCTACTGAAGTCGAAGATGGCATATAATAGTCTTCCCTTACTCCGCTAAAGGTTCCACTTCCCGTTAAGTGATTTCCACCTGTGTGAATATCAAGCAAACCATTACCAATTGCTGCGCTTCCCGTGCTTCCATCCCACCACGCAACCAAACTATGTTGTCCGTAAAGAAGGGGGGCTGTTCCTGCTGGCATTCCATCACCAGTTCCCCCTGTTAAAGTGCTCATCCTTCCTGTGCATTCATGGTAAGGGCGCGGGACAAAACTTACTGTATTTTCTATCCCCCCATAAGGCGAGGGAATTGTTTTATAAAGGTAACTGATCTCTTCTTGATTCAAGTTCCTATTCCACACGGCCCACGGACCTAATATACCATTCATAGAGGTAGTATAGAAACCATCATTGGTTTCATAACCTTGTGTATTTTGTGAATACTCTTGCGCTCCCAACATGAAAGTTTGAGGGGTGGCTTTTTTGGAATAAGTGTCCCATGTCATGGCCTTCCTCTCTCCCCAGCTAGCAAAGTTTCCAAAATTGTGAGACAACAACCTTCTAGTTTCTGGGTCATTAGCTCCCAGATCTATATTGTTATCATTAACATGAAAATTAATAATTGTGTCTTCGTCGTCCCCTTCTCCGTTAATAAAATTCGCTGTTCCTGTGCTGTTGGTAATAACATATCTTGTCCACTCTCTGTCTTCCCCGTTGGTTTGTAAGTTGTTTTTTAAAACTACTTCTCTAAAAGCAGTGCCAGCGGCCTCGCTACTGCTTAACTCCCATCCCAAAAAACTGGCAACAATCCGAGGACTTTGCTTTCTACCTATATTTATAAATCTACTAATAGGCCAATTACCCTTGTCGCCCATCGAGGTAGATAAAATCCCTCCTCCCCTTGGGGTTGCTCCGTTAGTATGCGCCCATCCTACTATCGTCCAATTCTTGTCAAAATGACCTGTCACTGCGGGGTCGGTGCTGTGAAACAATCCTGTATGGGTAGGAATAGCCCTATTGTCTAAACTTGACACTCCTGTAATTTTTACCCCGCTAAATCCTGAAAAGGTGTTCTGTCCTTGAACAAATTCAACAAAATCAACTGTATTAAATCTTTTTTTACAAGCACTAAGTCTTTTGCTGCACCCGTCTTTCTGCCAATAACTGGGGTTCCATTCTGGGTGTTGCCCTTTATTTGCATCGCCACCACTAACACAAACAAAATAAGTTCTCAAAGGCGATCCTTCTGTGTTGACAGCTCCATCAGGTGGAGAAAGCTTTATAGTAGGGCTTTCTGTAAAAACGATGTCTCCTTCTTCGTAGATTCTATTCTCGTGCCATATTGCGTCAGGATCAGCAACATAGGTTACAGGAGACCCTTCTGCTTTATAACTTGAGGGCCAAGTGGGAACTACAGGATCTCCATCTTGATTTTTAAATACTTCTCCATCGTCTCTCTCAATAGGAAGACCTGCATAACGACAACCCTCTCCCCTATATTGCCAATAGCAGAACTTGGATACCACCCCTCTAGGGTTTACAGAAAAGTTTTCTAAATCTAACGGAGAGGACAATTCAAACTCAACCAAAATTTTTGACTCTTGGGTTTTTCTTCCCATTAACCATGTATCGTCTGCTAGTTCCGCTTTAGAGTCTGCCTCTCCAAATGGGTTCCCGCCGTCAAAATTCTCATCATCTAAATACTTTACCTGAACCTTTTTTCTGATTATTTTTGCGTTAACTAGGTCATTGTTGTTTTGCAAAAGGTTTGTAATAAGATTGTTTTTGTTAGCTACTCTTATCTTTGGTCTCGCCAGTTTGCCATCAGCTAGAATATCGAACCCTTCAGCCTCAATGGACATCGGTAAATACTGAACTCCTTGCCACACAATAGCTTTATCAAAAACACTCCCACCATGAATACCTATGAAAAGAGTGGGTTTATTTATCCGATCTGGAAAAATTTTATACATTTCCAAGATCGCGGTGGATTGCAAGTCGAGTAGACTACTAGCCACTTTGTTTTTTCCTTCAGCCGCCATATTTTAATTTACACATCAATGTAATATAATATAAAAAAGAAGTGAAAATTACACAGCTAAAACAGGCAAAAGAGGCGTGGCCTTATTTTTATGATTTCTGTATTAAATCTAAGCCTTATGATTTTTGTTCTTTTGCGTCTAAAACTTTAAGAGATAATAAAATCAAGGCATCTTTCGAGGATTTTTGCTCTTACAGCGTTTACAAAGCCGAAAAGGATGGCACCCTTGTGGGTTTTTCTTTTATAAAAGAAGAGGAATGCTGTTTGGATGTGGCTTTTATTTTTGGAATTTGGCGTAGCGTTCGAAGCTCTAAGCTCATTGAGGCTACTCACGCTATATTCTCCGAGGCTCTTAAAAACAGTAATAAAAATTATTTAAAAAGCGAAATCAGGCGAACCTTTAAAGTTAAGACTTACAAAAAATGGATTGAAAAATATGACAAAACAGCTATCATCTTTAATGATGACAATAATACCATTGTCTGGTGTGATAGAGATGCAATGAAGGTTACATTTAAAGTTATTGGGGCTAACGAAACAACAAAACCCCTCATGGATGAAGAGTTTCTCTTAGGGGAAACTAAAAGGGTAAAGCATGGGGTAGTGAGAAAATTAAGCTTAAAGGGTAAAACTTATCTTTTTGACGAAAAAGGGGTTGACTTTTATCCTGACCGTGTTTTAGTTCATGGACTTCTTTCTGACGACGAAGAAAATGTTGGCAGAATAGCGTTTGAGTTTATTCCTAAAAAATGAAAAATAACAGAGTTCTTTACAGAGTTTATAACCGTAAGGGGGATTACCATCACAGCTATGGGACAACTCTAGATGGCTCCCTTGATTGGGCGATTGATTGCGCCAAAAAAATTCACGGGTCGGTAACGGCAGTATTGGAAGACGAAGAGGAAGAGGAAGAAATTTATAATTTCAAGAAAGACGCAAAGACATAATACTAATTATGTTATCCTTAATTAAATCTGTTTTAAAATCTTTAGAGTTATTTTTAAGTCTTAAAAATAAAAAGTTTTATTATGATCTTTACAATGAACATCGCAAAAGAGAAGGCAATCTTATCAAGGAAATTGAAAAGCTTAGGGATAGCGGGGGCAACAATAATGCTGATCGGGCTGACCTCTTGCGGAAGCAGCTCCTTTCCGAACGTCAGCAATTTGAACATCTATCAGCCTTCTACTCTAAGACTCAAGAAGGCAAGCCCGATTGAAACGAAAGACGGTATTTATACGCCTCAAACTGATGAGGTGTGGCATTCAGACGCTCGTTACCGCAGATTGGAAAGAGAGATCTATTCCAAATAAAAATAGTTGTCGCGTTGCTAGAATATGGCAATAAAAGTTTATCATAGTCCTCCTAATGAGAGGATCTCATGGGATGAATATGCCTTGGATTTAGCCAAGGCTGCTTCTCAACGCAGTGAAGACCCCTTTATGAAGGTTGGAGCTTGTGCTTTAAATAAAGAAAATATGGTGGTGGCTGTTGGTTACAACGGTTTAGCTGCTGGTAAAAAAGTAGATAAACTTTTTTGGGCAGTTAGAAGAGACAGGAGACCATATATGATCCATGCTGAAGCTAACTGTTTGAGTTTGGTAAAAAGAGGGGAAGTGGGTTTACTGGCGGTTACCCTCTTACCTTGTGCCTCCTGTGCTACCCTGATAGCCTCTTATAACATTCCCAAGGTAATTTATGGTCAGGAATATGAACGAGACAGGAAAGCTTTGGAGATTTTTGACTTTTATAACATAGAATGTGTAAAATTGAGTTGACAACCAGTCAAAAACTTGGATAATAGATAAATATGAAGACATTACTGTTTAGTCTTGTAACAATGTTGGGCGTTACCATTGGTAACGCAGGTATTAGCGCTGTAGATCTTGCAGAAAACATTTCTGTGGATGCTAGCGTTTCTTACAGCAATCTTTCCACTAGTGGCGGGTTGGCTGTCAGGGAAGATTCTTTGGGTTACTCCGTGCTTCTTGGCACTTCGTTTGAAGGTGGGGTTGCTTCGGTTGGCGTTGATATCTACGATGCTGA
>MDSZ01270926.1_pt1 | contig 12566 bp, 9 predicted proteins | sample 811201 | NCBI WGS metagenome assembly MDSZ01 (sample SAMN05326647, study PRJNA326480) | marine metagenome | isolation source: seawater | place: Indian Ocean: North | collected 2010
GCTGAAGATTTGTGGGAAAAACTAGCTGATAAAGATTTTCAAGTTAAAGAATCTGGAGATTCTATTATGTACGTTCTTGGTGGATATGATGAAAAAGAATTATCAGATAAAATTAAAGAATTGGAAGAAAACAATGTTGAAGTTCAAGGAGTAGTTGAAATTGCTGAAAATGAAGACGTTAAAACATTAGAAAATGAGCAAATAGAAAAAATTATTAATTCCCCAGAAATAATAATTGAAGATTCCCCAGAAATAATAAGTGAGGGTTCATCAGATTCTGAGTTAGATACTAAAGAAGATATGGTTCCAGTAATAAGTCCTGATGATAACGCACCTACTTTTAGAGTTCAAATTGGAGCCTTTAACAGAAAAATACAAAAATCTGTTTTCAAAGGAATTCCTAATGTAGTTGGAATAAAAGGGGACGACGGATTATATAGATTTTTCTCAGGTTCATATTCTGACAAATCTGAAGCAGCTTCTCACAAAATTGATTTATCACTTTCTGGTTATAATGATGCTTTTTTAGTAGCCTTTCAAAATGGGAAAAGAATTACTCTGAAAGAAGCTGGATTTGAAGTGAATGAAAACTTTAAAGAAAATCTTGAAATTTCATCTGAAGCTTCAGAAAATCCAATAGATCCTGAAATGGTAAGATTTAGAGTTCAGGTTGGTGCCTTTAAAGAAAAGGTTCCGGATGATATACTAGCTAGTTTCAAAAAACTTGGAACTGTTATGGCAAAAACAAATGCTGGCCAAGGATACACTAAATATTATATGGGTGATTTTATGGAATATAAAAACGTACTTAAGTTTAGATCAAAACTTTTTGACAATGGCTTAATTGATTGTTTTATAGTTGGTGAATTTCAAAACAAAATTATTACTTCTAGAGAAGCTTTAAATTTACTAGGACAATAATCAAGTTTTAATTGACTCATTTTATCTTTAGTTTTCTACTTTTACCAAAAATTCTCAATGGAAGTTGCTGATAACATTCTTGAAACTATAGGAAATACCCCTTTGGTTCGATTAAACAATATTGTTAAAGATGTCAGTGCGACAGTTTTAGCAAAAGTAGAGTTCTTTAACCCCGGTAGTTCAGTAAAAGACAGAATGGCTTTAAAAATGGTAGAAGATGCTGAATTAGATGGTAGATTGAATCCTGGAGGAACCATCGTTGAAGGAACTTCAGGTAATACAGGAATGGGTCTTGCTTTAGCAGCTATTGTTAAGGGCTATAAACTTATATGTGTTTCAACTGACAAGCAATCAAAAGAAAAGTTTGATATTCTTCGTGCTGTAGGAGCTGAGGTAATAGTTTGTCCTACTGATGTGCCACCGGATGATCCTCGTTCATATTATTCTACCTCAAAGAGAATTGCTCAGGAAACACCTAATTCATGGTATGTTAACCAATATGACAATCCTTCAAATACAGTTGCTCATTATGAACAAACTGGTCCTGAAATTTGGAAACAAACTGATGGTAAAATAACTCATTTTGTTGTGGGTGTTGGTACCGGAGGTACTATTTCTGGAGTGGGAAAATATCTAAAAGAAAAAAACCCAAAAATAAAAGTTTGGGGAATTGACACCTATGGTTCAGTATTCAAGAAATATCACGAAACTGGAATTTTTGATGAAAACGAAATTTATTCTTACATTACAGAGGGAATAGGAGAGGATATTCTTCCTGAAAATGTAAATTTTGATATTATTGATGGTTTTGAGAAAGTCACAGATAAAGATGCTGCAGTATATACAAGGAAAATGGCTAGAGAAGAGGGTATTTTTGCAGGCAATTCATGTGGTGCAGCAGTAAGAGGTGTTATTCAATTAAAAAAACATTTTAAGAAAGATGATGTTGTTGTAGTATTACTTCATGATTCAGGAAGTAGGTATGTTGGTAAAATGTATAATGATGAATGGATGAAAAAGAATAACTTTTTATAAGTTTTATTCTTTGGTTTTATTCCAAGTTTTATATACATGATCCTGATTTTTAGAAGCTATTTTTTTTGTATTAGGAATACATTCTTTTAGTGAATTGAAACAATCTGATGGAAGTTTTTGATACAATTTAGTTCCTTCACTCTTCCATTTAATCATTTCATCAGAAACATCTTTAATTATTTTTCCAGGGTTACCAATAATTATTTTCCTGTTGGGGACATTTATTTCACTTTTAACAAGCGTTAATGCACCTACAATACATTCATTTCCAATTACTGCATCATCCATAATTACTGAATTCATTCCAATTAACGAATTTTCCCCAATTATTGCTCCATGAATTATACAGCCATGCCCTAAATGAGCTCCTTTTTTAATATGTACAGTTGTTCCTGGAAACATATGAATAACACAATTCTCCTGAACATTACTCCCATCTTCAATAATAATCTTTCCCCAATCTCCTCTCAATACTGCTCCTGGTCCAACATAAACATTCTTACCAATTTCAACATTCCCAGTTACATTAGCTTGCTCATGAATAAATGAAGATGGATGAATAGTTGGAATTATATTATTGAACTCATAAATCATTTATTCTAGGGTCTTTCAATTATTGCAGCATAACCTTGACCGACTCCGATGCACATGGTTACTAAAGCATATTTTTTCTTTTGTTCTTGAAGCTCAATAGCGGCAGTTTGTAATAATCTTGCTCCTGTCATCCCCAGTGGGTGACCAATGGATATGGCACCACCATTTGGATTAATTCTAGGATCATTATCTTCCATTTTTAGCGCTCTAATACAAGCTAAACTTTGGGCAGAAAAAGCTTCATTAATTTCAATAATATCCATCTGATCTAATGATAATCCTGTTCTCCTTAACACCTTTTTAGTAGCTTCTACAGGACCAATTCCCATTATTCTTGGTTCAACTCCAGCAACAGCAGCACCTAGAATTCTAACCATAGGTGTTAAGCTATTTTTGTTAGCTGCATATTCATTTCCAATTAATAGGGCTGCGGAGCCATCATTTAGCCCAGATGAGTTCCCAGCAGTAACTGACCCATTTTCTTTTCTAAATGCTGGTCTTAGAGAATTTAATTTCTCAATGGTAGTTTTTGATTTAATAAATTCATCTTTTTCAAATATGATATCATCTTTCTTTCTTTGAGGAATGGTTACAGAACATATTTCTTTTGACAATCTTCCACTTTCATATGCTTTAGTTGCTTTCATCTGAGAATTATAGGCGAATAAGTCCTGATCTTCTCTTGAAATTCCATATAAATCTACTAAATTTTCAGCGGTCTGACCCATTCCATCAGTTCCATAAACTTTTTCCATTTTTGGATTAATAAATCTCCACCCAAAACTTGAATCATGCATTTGAGCATCTCTCCCAAATGCTTTAGAAACTTTTGAAATTACCCAAGGACCTCTTGTCATATGTTCAACTCCTCCTGTAATAAATAAATCGCCATCACCAAGGGAAATTGCTCTATAAGCATTTATAGTTGCAGCCAGACCTGATGAGCATAGTCTATTAATTGTTTCTCCCCCAATACTAAATGGAAGACCAGCTAATAAAAGAGCCATTCTTGCAACGTTTCTATTGTCTTCTCCTGCTTGATTGGCACACCCTAAAATAACATCTTCTACATGCTCCCAATCAGTCTTATTATTTCTTTTTATCAGTTCTTTTATAGTGTGAGCTGCTAAATCATCTGCCCTAATATTACTTAACGAACCTCCAAAGTTTCCAATTGGAGTTCTTATAGCATCGAATATATATACTGGTTTCATTAATTTTTTTTTAAAGTTAACTCAAATATGAATCAAATTTAAGTTTTAATTTATGACCAAACTTTATTGGTGAAATGAACTGTACCAATAAAATTTGCAATTTTTTCATGGTTTTGATTAATTAAATCAATATTGAAATTATTTTTATCAATTTCTGAATGATGGCATTTGGCAGTGATAGTATCATTAATATTTACCATTTTAATAAATTTAATTTCTGCAGATTTAGTAAGAGAGATTTTCCCGTAAGAATTGGCTGCAAAAGCTAAACAACTATCAGCAATGCTGAAGCAGATCCCCCCGTGAGATAGATTAAATCCGTTGGACATCTCTTTTGTAATGGTTGTTTTTAAACTACAAGAACCTTTTTTAATGCTAATAATGTCCAAATTCAGCCATTTACTAAATGAGTCTTTAGAAATCATTTTTTCGACTATTTCTTCTGGTGTCATTATTTATTTAATTGAAGAAGCGTTTTTTAATCCAGCTTCAATTAAACTTAAGAATATTGGATGGGGATTTTCAACAGTACTTTTATATTCTGGATGGTATTGAACCCCTATAAACCATGGATGGGTTGGTATTTCAATAGTTTCCATTAAATTATTTTTTATGTTCTTTCCAGAAAAAATCATTCCATTTGATTCAAATTCATTCTTAAATTGATTATTAAATTCAAATCTATGTCTATGTCTTTCGTGTATCGTTTTCTTAGAATAAATTTGGTGTAATAAAGTGTTTTGTTCAATGTCACATTGGTAAGAGCCTAGCCTCATGGTTCCCCCCATTTTTTCAAGTTGCTTTTGTTCTTTCATCATGCTAATAACAGGGTATTTTGATTGAGAATCAATTTCTATTGAATGTGCATTTTCCATTTTTAAAACATTTCTAGCAAATTCTATAACAGCACATTGCATTCCTAAGCAAATTCCTAGAAAAGGAATCTTTTTTACTCTAGCATATTCAACAGCTTTTATCTTTCCTTCAATTGCTCTGGATCCAAATCCTGGTGCAACAATGATTCCATTTATACCTTTTAACAATTCTCCACAATTTTCATCTTCTAATTTTGATGAGTGAATCCAATGTAAGTTTACCTTAGTTTTATTTTTTGATCCTGCATGAATTAATGATTCAGCAATAGAAATATAGGAATCCTTAAGCTCAACATATTTGCCAATTAATGCAATATTTATTTCTTGTTTAGGAATTTGCAGGTTATTTAAAAATTCATTCCATTTTTTCAAGTCAGGCTCTATTCCATGATCTAGTTTGAGTTTTTGACAAACAACAGTATCTAATTTTTCTTTTAACATTAGTAATGGAACTTCATAAATAGAATTAGCATCTATAGATTCAATTACACATTCTTGTTCAACATTACAAAAAAGTGCAATTTTTTTTCTCAATCCATTATCAAGATGATACTCTGTTCTACAAACTAAAATATCTGGTTGAATTCCATACTCTAATAATGTTTTAACAGAATGCTGAGTTGGTTTAGTCTTCAGCTCTCCAGATGTAGATAAGTATGGAATAAGGGTTAAATGGATAAATAGTACGTCTTTATTTAAATCCCATTTTAATTGTCTTATAGATTCTATAAAAGGTAAAGACTCAATATCTCCAACAGTTCCACCAATTTCAGTTATAACAACGTCATAGTTTTCATCTTTTCCAAGTTTGAGTATATGTTCTTTAATTTCATTAGTTATATGAGGAATAACCTGAACAGTCTTACCTAAATAATCACCTTTTCTCTCTTTATTAATTACAGACTGATAAATTTTTCCAGTTGTTACATTATTATTTTGAGAAGTTGAAATATTCAAAAATCTTTCATAATGACCTAAATCTAAATCTGTTTCAGCACCATCATCTGTAACATAACATTCTCCATGTTCATATGGATTTAGTGTTCCTGGATCTACATTTATGTAAGGGTCAAGTTTCTGGATGGTTACATTAAATCCTCTAGCTTGAAGTAGCTTAGCTAACGAAGCAGATACAATTCCTTTCCCAAGAGAAGAGGTTACTCCACCGGTAACAAAAATATATTTAGTTGAAGACATTCCGCATAAAGATTTTAATACGGGAATTAAAGTTACTATTTAATTTCAATAGTAAATGAAAAATAGAAGTTAAAATTTCCAACTGACTCCAAGACTTGGAAGCAGTGGGAGTTGATATACTCTTTCAGTGGTAATTCTATCCACATAGAAAATATTTTTTCTCGAATAAACGTTAGTAACACTCATGGTGATATCTATTGTTGATTTTTCACTAAGTTCGATATGTTTTTTAATCGCTAAGTCTAATCTATGATAGGAGGATAACCTACCTTGATTTAAGTCAGCGTATATTATTCCAAGTTGATCATCATTAGCAGTGGTAATATTTGTATTGATTCCCTGAGAGTAATCAATTGTATGATAATAGCCTTGGGTTTGTGTAAAAGGTAGTCCACTTCCAAAGTTCCATCTCGCATTTACTTCCCATCCATCGCCAAAATTCTGAGTTCCTACTAAGTTGATATTATGTCTTCTGTCAAATAATGGAGAGTAAGTTCTTATTCCATCCCACCTTGTAACCTTTCCAATTGAATAAACTACCCATAAATAAGTTTTATCATTATCATACTTTAAAACAAAATCGGTACCGTATGCATCTCCAGTTTCTATTATGAAATCCTTTTTAAGTACTTCTTCTACATCGTCTGTTTCTTCATATAATTTATTTCTGTTTATATTACTTAACTGATTAAACCATTTATAATAACCCTCAACGTTAAGAGTTAGATGTTTAGCTAAATCAACTTCAAACCCAAAAATTGCATGAGTAGCTTTTTGTAAAGAGTGTTTTCTTGCTACAGTTTTACCATTATCCAGCTTGATAGAATCTTGTAAATTGTCGGGTCCAGCAAGAAATCCGTAAAATAAATTAACAACATCTCTATCAGAATTAGCAGAAATTAAGTTTTGTGAATAAACTCCAGAGGCAGCTTTTATTCTAAATTTTTCAGAAATATTGTATTTGAGGCCAATTCTTGGCTCTGGTGAAAAATTTCTAAGTGATGCATAATATTGAGCTCTAAAACTTGGATTTATGACCAAAAGTCCTTTAATAATTTTACTGTCAATATAACCAGCAAGTTCAGTTGTATTATTTTTTTGTTCAATTTTTCTGCCCACACTATTGAAGAAATTAAAATCTGTTGTAAATCCGTTAACTTCGATTCCATATTTTATTTCATTTTCTCCAAGAAAATATTTAAAATCAAAACCTAAGTTAAATCCATTTATCCTACTTTCTCTAGGGTTTAAAGTATCTCCTTCATTAATTGGATCAAGTTCAGATAAAGAAATTTTATAATCACTAACGTTAAACTTACCCATTATTAAAGCTGGAGAACTTGCAGGTACCACAACAAAATTTGATCCTACTCCCCAAGAATTCCAATTCAAATCTGAAAATGATTTGTATCGAACTCTATCATTATAGCTAAACCCAAAAAAGTTCACCTTGCTACCCGTAACACCATTTACAGACACCTTGCCATATAAATCTGTAAAATTAAATGGTAAACCATTAGAGTCTATGTAGTTATATAACTTTTTAGAAGTTTGTTCGAGATAAGAAGTTTTCCCAGAAAAAATATAAGAAGCTGTAGAATTGCTATTAGTTTCATTTAATTTTTTGATAGGCCCTTCTAATTTGAATTTAGAGCCAAACGGATTAACAGAAATTTTACCAGCATGTCTTTTTTTATTTCCATCAATGGTCGTAATATCCATAATTGATGATATTCTTCCTCCATACATAGCAGAAAATCCACCAGTATATATATCTGCACTTCGCATAATGTCAGTATCAAAAACAGAGAAAAAACCAATAGAATGAAAGGGGTTATATATAGTCATTCCGTCAAGTAATACTTTATTTTGAATTGGTGAACCACCACGGATATACATTTGTCCCCCCTGATCGCCAGTGGTTATAACGCCAGGGGTAGTTTGTAAATATTGGGCAAAATCTGGTTCTCCTCCTATAGCAACAACTCTGGCCATATCTTTTGGAGTAGCTGTAATAACCGACATTTTTACTTCAGTTTTTCTCTCTTCTGCTTCTGCACTATATTCAAATTCATCGAGGACTTCATCGTTAACCTCCATAAAGAAATTTTTAGTAATAATTTTACCCGACTTTAATTCGATTTCTTCCTCAATAGTCTTAAACTCTATATTAGATATTTCTAAAATAACCTTACCCGGACTTAGCCTATTAATCTGAAAAAAGCCATTTAAATCTGTAGAAGACCCTATTCCAGTTCCTTTTATTTTAACATTGGTTCCAAATGATGGTTCACCAGTTTCCTTTTCATAAACAGTTCCTCTTACGGTAGCATTATTTAGATAGTGAAATTTAGTTTGTGCATTAAACTCGTTAAATAAAAGAATAGTCAACGAAAGAAATAGTATACTTTTAATTATAATCTTCATATTTCGCTCGAAGATAAAATTATTTTTCTTAATAATGACAGTTATTAATAATGACTTAATAAGAAGTAAATTATTATTAAATAAAAACTATTATTTGTCGTATATTGTCTATAAACATTTTTAAAATTGATTGATAACACTAATCATTTTGATTTAGTCTTTACAGGATGGGGTGCAAGCACTTGTATTCTAATGATTGAAATGGAAAAAAAATCCCTCCTTGAAAACCAAAATATTTTAATTATTGAGCCAAGCGATAAACTTGAAAATGATAAAACATTTTGTTTTTGGGCTGAGAAAAATGATGATATATATCAGAATTTTAAATCAATAATTTCTAATAGTTGGACCAGCATCCAGATAAATGACAATAAAAGTTCTATTATTGATCCAGTAGAGTATTTTCACGTAGACAGTAAAGATCTTTACGATTGGACAAGAAATATTATTAAAAAATATAATATTGAACACAGAAGAGAAAAAGTTGACTCAATTGAACAAAATTCTAAAATTAAGATTACAACGACTAATAACAAATATTTTTCTGAATGGGTTTTTGATAGCAGACCTCCTAGTTTTAAAAACCTTTTAGATAATCAATTCAATATTTCTCAATCCTTTTTTGGGTTAAAAGTGAATTTTAATGAAAAAGAACTCAATCCAGATGTTTATCATATGATGGATTTTAGAGTTTCTCAAAAAAAGTCTACTCAATTCGTTTATATATTACCTTATTCTAAGCATTCTGCTTTAGTAGAGCTAACAAGATTTGGAAAAGAACTTTTAAAAGAAGAAGAAGCCAAAAGTGAATTAGATATTTTTTTGACAAAATATTTTGGAGATTATGAAATTATAGACTCTGAAAAAGGTATAATTCCTATGAGTTCTGTTTTGCCAAAACAAATTTCAGGAGATAAATGGGTACACATAGGAACCAGAGCAGGTAATGTTAAACCAAGTACAGGATATGCTTTCAAGAATATGTACAATCATGCAAGATTAATTTGTGAAAATGGAAAATTAAAGTCTGCTAAAGTGAAGTCAAATAAAAGATTTCATTTTTATGATCAATTATTACTTATAATTTTAACTCTATGGCCTAAAAATGGAAAATTTATTTTTGAAAGACTATTCGAAATGAAATCAGCCAGATTTGTCCTCAAATTTCTTGATGAGAAAACCTCTTTTAAAGAAGACCTTTCTATGTTCTCAAAATTACAAATAGGTTTGTTTTTAAAGGCTGTCTTATACTGGATTTTTTGGAGGTTTAAAAGTTTAATTTTTCCTTTTTTAATGATTTTATATCTATTTATAGATAGTAGTAACCCAAATAAAGAGATATTTAATTTATCAGATATTAATTTTCTTGTTCTTATAGTTGGAATGTTAACAATTGGAATTCCACATGGAGCATTAGACCATTTGACAGAATCATTAAATAGTAACAATAAAATCACCATAAAATTTATATTTTTTTATATATTGATGATGATTCCAATTTTACTTTTATGGTACTGGATTCCAATCGTTGCATTATTATTTTTTTTAACTTATTCTGCCTGGCATTTTGGAATTACTGAAACGATAAGCTGGGGAATAAAAAATTCATTTATTGGTTTTTTATGGGGAAGTATGCTTTTTATTTCTATATTTTTAACTCATTATTTAGAGTTTAAAAATATTCTTTCAGTAATGTCTATTAGTATCCCAAATTTATCTTTTGATACTAAATTAATTGGTAATCTAATTTTAATAATACCCTTAATTTTAGCTATTTCTAAGAAAAATATTAATTGGGTTTTAATAATTATATTTTTTTATATGTCATCTTCAAATAGTCTTCTTCTAACATTTGGTTTGTATTTTATTTTTGAACACAGTGTTATCGGATGGATGCATCTTAAAAATAAATTGAAACTTTCTCATTTAAAAATGTATTTAAACGCACTACCTTTTAATATTGGAGCCATCTTTTTATTTTTAATTTTCAACTATTTCCTGAATTTAGATTTAAAACATGCAGTAGTTTATTCCTTTGTTTTTCTTTCTGCTATTAGTTTTCCTCATGTTATTTGTATGCATTTATTTTACAAAAACAAGTACCAACTTTAAATGTATCTTATATCTAAAGAAAACTTATCTGGATTTTTTGGAGTTTTTGTCTTATAAAAAGCCATAATTTTTCTCATATCTAAGTCCTTATTTTCCGATGTATATATAGGTCCTCCAATTCCTGCAGTTTTAGTTCTATAATCTAAATAACCAAAACAAATAGGTAGATTATTATCTTTAGCAAGGTAATAAAAACCGCTTTTCCATTTGGTTCTCAATGATCTTGTACCCTCTGGAGTAATACCCATAGCAAATTCATCATTTCCTTTAAATAAATCAGTCATAATATCTACATTTCCTCCTTTTTTCTTATTTTTTGTGTCTATTGGTAACCCTCCAAGTGGTCTTATAATTAAATTAAAAGGGAATCTAAACCATTCTTTTTTAATAGTAAATTTGTAAGGGATTTTTAAAATTTTAAAAAGAAAAATTGCATAGAATAAATCCCAATTACTAGTATGAGGTGCCCCAATTAAAACACATCTTTTATATTCTTTTGGAACATTTTCATCAATTTTCCAACCCAATATTTTTAACAGAATTCTATACACTTATTTTACGAACAAGATATTTCCATTAAAATAGTGCAAATTATTGCGCCTACTGTCCCAACTGCATATCCAACTACTGCAAGTAATACTCCGACAGTTGCAAGGGATGGGTGAAATGCCGAAGCTACAATTGGTGCAGAAGCTGCTCCTCCTACATTTGCTTGACTGCCTACAGCTAAGAAAAAGTAAGGTGCTTTTATAAGTTTAGCAATCAATATTAAAAGTACTGCGTGAATCAACATCCAAACAAATCCTATAGATATTAAACCTAAATTATCAAATATCATCGTGAGATCCATCTTCATTCCAATAGTGGCAACAAGAATATAAATAAATACACTTCCAAATTTACTTGCGCCTGCTCCCTCATAGTTTTTAGCTTTTGTAAAGGATAGTAAGATGGCAATAATTGTAGAAATACTAATAAGCCAAAAGAACTTAGATTCTAAAAAAGTAAATACATTTCTTGTACTTGCACTATCAATAGTAGAAATATAATTCTTAAAGGAAGGGCCCAGAAATCCAGAACAAAAGTGTGCAAAACTTACAGTTCCAAAAGCTATTGCCATAATAATTATTATATCAGTTAGGGTAGGGTTTCTTTTAACTTTTTTTGAAAAACTAGAAACCTTTTCTTTAAGGGATTCAATAGAAGAGTTATCAGCATTTAACCATCTATTAATTTTATCTGATTTACCAATTCCTATTAATATAATAGACATCCAGATATTTGCTACCACTATATCTACAAATACCATTCCACCATATAATTGCTGATTATAGCCATAAATTTCTAACATTGCAGTTTGGTTAGCTCCTCCACCAATCCAACTTCCAGCTAGGGTTGAAAGACCACGCCAAACAGCATCAGGTCCAATACCACCAACTGTTTCAGGTGAGATCATAGATATTAATAATATAGCAATTGGGCCACCTATAATAATACCAATTGTTCCTGTAAAAAACATGGCCAAAGCTTTCCAACCCAATCCAAATACAGCTTTTAAGTCAATGCTAAGAGTCATTAAAACCAAAGCAGCAGGAAGTAAATACCTGCTTGCAACATAATAAAGATTGGATTTTTGTATAATTAATTCTCCAGAACTATTTACTGTTTCCCATTCGGGAGCAATTATTCCAAAAGAAGTTAGTACAGCCGGTATCAAATAGGCCATAAAAAGACTAGGGACAATTTTATAAAATTTTTCCCAAAAACTTTTTTTAAGAGATTCTGTATAAAAAACCAAACCTAATGCAATTATCAAGATTCCAAAAACAATAGAATCATCAGTAAATAAGATATCTGTTTTCATTATGAGCTATAATACGATAAAGAAATTTATTTTTTATGATATGCTTCAGATAATTTTTTCAACTCATCTCTCAGATTAGTGATTTTTTCATTATTTTTTTGAATCTTAACTTGAAAATTATCAAACATTTTTCCTTTAGCGTTTGAAAAAAAACCTAAATTATTTTCTAACTGAGTTGTTTCTTTTATTTTCTGATTAATTAGTTTATTTATTCTATTTTTTTCATCTACGAAAGCTTTATCTGGATTGGAAGAATTAGACAAGAATGAGGCTTTTAAAGCTCTTTTTATATGATGATTTTCTTCATTAGAAAATTTACTATCAAAA
>MDSZ01049130.1_pt1 | contig 12565 bp, 4 predicted proteins | sample 811201 | NCBI WGS metagenome assembly MDSZ01 (sample SAMN05326647, study PRJNA326480) | marine metagenome | isolation source: seawater | place: Indian Ocean: North | collected 2010
ATGTGTCCGGAAGCAGACAAGTTATTGGATACCGTAAGGTTTCCTGTGATAGATGCATTTCCAGTGTGACTTCCATCCCACTCTGCTGTTACGCCAGTAATATTCGAGCCGTCACCGACAAATGAAGACGCAGATATGTGACCAGATGCAGAAAGATTGTTAGTAACAGCAAGTGCGCCTGCAGTAAGTGTACCTGTAATAGATGCATTTCCGGTGTGACTTCCATCCCACTCTGCTGTTACACCAGTGATATTGGTACCATCGCCGATAAAAGAAGACGCTGAGATGTGGCCTGAAGCAGAGAGGTTATTTGTAACAGCAAGAGAACCTGCAGTGAGCTTTCCTGTGATGGATGCGTTACCTGTGTGACTTCCGTCCCATTCTGCTGTCACCCCAGTGATGTTCGAGCCGTCACCGTAAAATGCAGATGCTGAAATGTTTGCTGACGCAGATATGCCTGCAACGGATAGAATCTCTGTGGTGGAAGCACCTCTTGCAGCAACTGTCGATAAAGTATCTGTCTCCGCATAGTAGCTTGCAGTATTCGCCAAGGCAACGGCCCCGTTTACATTCTCTCCCAATACATATGAGGCGGTATTCGCCAGCAATGCTATCGAGGCTGTGAGGGCGTTTGTGATGGTGCCGCTTATTGTGGCAGTGGTACCAATGGTAATTTCCGAAGAATTGGAAGTTACGACTACATTATCCCCAGCCTTTAGAGATTTAAACTGTAATTGTGAACCAACTTTCTTGGCATAAATACCTTCACCCGAGCCTATATTCTTTGCTGTGTTCTTTTCTCCTTCAACCTTCTGGATGAATGATGCGTTCTCACATGCCGTAAGAGATGTTTCGTCAACCTCATCGCCAGAGGGCACCTTTCGCTTGCTAAGAGTAAAGACACCTTGTCTTGCCCTAATACACTCTGCTATAATCTCGTACTTGTTGTCTATTTGCCCGAACAAGAGCCTCGGGCTTTTTAAGATTGTTATTTCATACAGGATGTTTCCGTATAAGACGTAATCACCCTCGCGAACGAACAGGTTTTGATCCTCTGTCAATCTTTTCTTGTGAAACTTTATGCTTATCTTGGAAGTCTTGTCTAAGCCAAGATAAGTTGTCTCTGTGTCCGAGCCAAGCCACTCCACTGAAGCAAAAACTCGTACTGGGGGCAAGAATGTCTTGTCAACACTCTCTCCATAGAGATCGTGATAGTTACTATGCTTTATGCTGACAGGGAAGTAAACCACTTGTTGGCCTACGACTCTCTCAAGAACCTCATCGGATATCTGTTTTGTTAAGTCTTTTTCTTTTTTTCCAGTAAAAAGTGGTGGCGGTGGGTTTCTTTGGGTAGTATACTGGTTATGCTTCTCCTGATCGTCCTTACATATTGCACCATTCACGTCGCCAGATGTTTCAACAATATCTAATTCATTTACAGGATCATATGCTGGCTGAGTTAGCCTTGGATCATCTTCGTCTTCAGGTGATTTCTTTTGTTCAGGAAAAAGACCTGCTCTCGCCCTTACACACTTTGCAACTATCTCTATTTGACTGTCTATCTGGCCAAACATCGGCCTTGGCTGTTGCAGTTTTATAATTTCATACTGGTGCTCTCCATAAAGAACGAAGTCGCCCTCTCTAACAAACAGGTTCTTGTCCTCTGTTAGTCTTCTTTTTTGAAAGTGTATGGTAATAGAAGATTTTTTATCTAGCCCGTAGGACTCTGTGGTAGTTTCTTCGCCGTCCCACTCCACATAAGCGTCTATCTTTACAGGGGGCAGGAAATTTTTATCTACAGCCTCTCCATAGAGGCTATGAAAGTTCGAGTGCTTTATGCTTATAGGATAGTAAACGACAGAAGACTTGACAATCCTTTCAGAAATTTCATCTGAAACTTGTTTTGCTAAATCTTTCTCTTTCTTTCCCGTAAAAAGCGGTGGTGGGGGAGCTTTCGGACGGTTCCAGACATTATCGTTATCTGACATTCAGCTCTCCTATCCCATAAATATATTTAAAGGCACCTTCTGGTGAATTCTATTGGCGTTCTCAACAAGATCGGCATCACCTTCCATCAGCTTGCTGTAGGTTAGCTCGTCGAGTACTGTCTTTAGTTCATCCCTTAAAGAAGCTTGTTCTTCTCTTGCCTGAGTAGCTAACTGCTCTCCGTTCAAAGTCACGCTATCCCCAGGAATTGGCAACGTTGCAAACTTGCTTCGAATAAGACCTAAAGTTTCTTTGCAGAGAGAAAGCGCGAATCTTCTTATCCACTGCTTTCCAATAGCATTAATATTGTTATACGGTAAGTTCCCAAAAGGCAAGGTGTTCATATTGTTGATTCCGTCAACACCGATTGATCTTTCGGAGTCTTCTTCCCACGAATCTGCGGGAATAGCAAACTGAAACCATATTTTATTGTAGATATTCTCTTCCGGAATGGGGAACAATCTAATCTTGTTGTTTTTAAGTTCGTATGAGTAGTGGCTAGTTCTCGTATAGAGACTATCCTCGTAGGCCATAGCTTGTGCCTTGTTCTGCCAAGGTGGAATCACCTCATATGTTGAGTCATCTGCGTACTGACCATAGGTTGACATATTACCAACCACACCAAGACCACCGTAGTATCCGTAAAAGCGCCACATTGTTTTTGGAGTTTTGTAAAAAACTTTCTTGACAAGAATCTTGTTCTTGTTTACATTCTGTAGAGAGGCACTAAACTGCGGAAGTGCAGAGACGATACTTTGAAGATCGTAGTCTTGCACACCCGTCTGTACATTGATGGATGCGGAATACACAGTTTGGTTTCCACCGACGTTTGCGTCTTCGGAGATGCCATCGGCAACTCGCCTTGCATAACTAAAATCAAAGGAAGGGTATTTTAACGAAACGTGGTCGCCTGCAAGCGACGATGAGAGCTGGCCAGCCATTATGTTACCTTTGTGGTCAAAAGCTCCTGTAGTGTTTCCTAGAACGTCTGAGAGTATGTTCTTGCTCTGGTGTATGTTTACAAGATAACTGTACTCTAAAACTGCCTCTTCATAGGCGGCATATACCGTCTCTTCTTTTATCTCTAGGTCCAATACATCTCCGCCAAGCTTCTTATAAACATAACTTACTTGAGAAGAGGCACCAGACAAAAACTGACCATTGGAAGAATACACTCCGTATGGCAAAGCATCCGCAACATTACTGACGGTGCCAGTTGCCGGAAGTATTGCTTGGCTAGCTGTGCTTTTTGGATTTAAGTTGGGTAAAGACATACATGTTTCCTCCGTCTACCGGTTCCTAACATTATAAATAGTAAGAAAACATCGTAAATTGAAAAAAGAAACGCCCTCACAAGGAGGGCGCATCTGTTATACACATAATGTTTTTTTATTATTAGCCAGCGAAGTCGGAAATAATAACCAAACCGTACATGTCAGGACGTACCATTTTCTTAGCGTAACGAGTCATCACACCTTTTCTTGGTACGAAGTCTTCAGGACCAAAGATGGTCGGCGTTACTTGCAATGGAACGTAAGGAGCGTACACATATCCGCTTTCGAGGAAGCTGCTTCCCTTACGACCAACTAAGATAACGTTACGTGGGAAGTATGGGTCAACATAAACTTCCAACTTACCACTCAAGCTACCAACGTTGACTGCACCAGTGGTGCCTTTGTCGTCGTCATGAGTAACTTTAGCTTTGAAGCCTGCGGTAAACTCAAGCAAGTTAGCTGCTTCAGGGGAAACAACGATGAAGTTGGCTCCACCACGCAACGTCTTGCGGTGAATCTGAGCTGAAACGTCGTTAATGGTTTCGAGAAGAGTCTCGTACCACTCACTAACAGTACCAGTGAAGTCACCACCCAAGAGGTTAGCTGCAGAGTCAATACCATTTGCACTCCAGTCTTCGACTGCAGCACCAGTGGTACGGTTTACAAACTTACCTGGGCGACGTGACCAGTACATCGTACCGCCAGTAGCACCGTTAACCAAGTCATTCAAGATTTCTTGGTCAAGTTCGAGAGCAATGTGCTCAGAAAGAACGTTCGTCAATTCGACTTCAGCGTCCAAGTTGTGGTAAGCGTTCAAGTCTTGGCCCAATTCTGGGGTCCACTTTGCTTTCAACTTCTTGGTAACTGCGGTAACAGCGATGCTGTCCACCTTGATGTCAATCTCAGGAATGTTCGTGTTGTTTTCTAAGCCCCACTCAGCGGCACCAACAACAGAACCGATAGCACGAGGGCCAGCGTCAAAGTTGTCAACCATTGGGTATTTCAAAGTACCAGCAATGTTTGCTGCACCGATATCGGCGGAAACATTAGAGAACACGAGGTCAAGCTTGAGGCCATCAAGCGTAGTCAAGCGACGTACTTGCGCTCCACCAGAGATATGACCTGCAGTAGTAGGCGTAAACACGACCTGAGTCAAGTTTTCTTTGTTCAATTCTGCTGCTTGAGCTGCAGAGAGAGTAATACGAACTTGCTGACAGCGCTGAGTGCCTGCTGCAACTAAATCTGGGTCATGACGAATAGCTTTCAAGTGAGAAGCTTTCATGTCGTTAGGTGCAATAGAGGAAGTAAGAGTAGTATTCGCTCTGTTTGCATTCACAGTTGCTGAACCAGTAGGTGAGCTGTAAGCGTTGTTTAAGTTGTAGAAACCACCGTTTGCTTCGGTAAGTGCAGAGTTTGCAACACCGCCAGTGATTTGCTGACCGACACGGCCTTGACCGTAGATCGACTGAGCAGCGGTTCCACCGTTACGAGTGTTAGCCAACTGGAAGTCTAAGAAGAAGATCAGACCAGAAGGAAGACTCATAGGTTGAACGCTAACCAATTCGTTTGCGATCAAGTTACCGAATACGCGACGAACGATAGGAAATGCAACGGATGCAAAACCTTCAACATCGGCACCGGCCATAGATGAAGCTTCACGGAGAAGTTCTTTTGCTTGGTTTTCGAGCAAGCGGCTCATGTAATTTTTTTCTTGTGAGGAAGTAAGACCTTCGAGGAGGCCAGTATTTTCCCACTTATTCAGCAATGCAGCGCCTTCACCAGACAGATCACGCTCTACAATGCCTTCAGTTAATTTTTCAATAACAGACATAATGTGTTACTCCTTTTAATGTTTATTTTTTATTCCGGCTAATAATTTCCATCTATTAGCGACAGGATCAGTTTTAGTTTCTTGCGTTTTTCGAGACACGATTAAAGAACTCGGCTTGCTAACAACTTCGCTCAGTGATTCCGGGCCTTTAGATTTGGAGGCTCCCACTGCGCTTTGAAGTGTCTCAAAGACCATTTTTGCTTGTTCGGGTGTTTTTGTCTCATCAATTGCACCAACTATTCTGTCCTTTTGTCGCTCATTCAAGGAGCTGACCTTCAAGACTTTGTTGGTATAAAGTAGCTTTGCGTTTTGCAAAGCAAGAGCATCGAAATGCTCACTCAAAGACTGAATAGTCTCTGTTAATTTGTTATTTTGACCTTCCAACTTCTCATTGGCCGTTTTGAGAGTTTGGTTGTTTCGGTTCAAAATATCAAAAGCTTGTTGCAGGGTATCGACATCTTCTTTGAGGTCGCCTTTAGCTGGCTCTGCAGCCTCTTCGGAGACTTTGTTGTCTTCCTCTTCTCTTTCCTGCTGTAATTCTTTTGCTCTAGCTAATGGTTCTGTTTCTTCCATTGCAGGCATTTTATGTTGCTCTGTCTTATCTTCTGTGACTTCAACTTCTGGGCCTTCGCCCTCGTTAAGAGCTGATAAGATAGCGTGTACCAGATCTTCTTCCAGTTCTTCCTCGTCATCTTCGATGGGGAGTTCGTCTTCTGGTGCCATATTCAACTCTGGCTCTAGTTCTTCTGGGTCCACATCGCCGTCCATATCTGCTGCGGCGGCAATAGCTGGGAGTGTTATCTCGATTTCTTCATCTTCTTCTGGGCATCCGCACATCTCTTTGTCTGCAATCTCTCCGTCCATTGCTCCAACTGGAATGCTGCTTACAACATCTGAAGATGGGGAGGGGGTACCTGGGTCCATCATTGGCTCTTGCTCGTTAAGCAATGAGTCTACGGCTTGTTTTACTTCGTCTGAGTATTTTTCAACGATGGCTGCTTGAGCGTTCTTCATTGCTGCTTCTTTAAGCGCCTTTGCGTCTACTATTGCTTCTTCTAAAAGGTTCGACATGTTTTAAACTCCATTAATAAAGAAAAGGGATTACTCCTCTACAAATAATAAATAGTTGGTTATTGGTCAAAAGTCATTTTTCGGAAATAAAAAAAGCCCGGCACAAAGGCCGGGCTTGGTAAAATAGTATATTATGCTACTATTAGAGCATTAAAGGTCTGATGCGAATGGTGATGGATACCATACACCGTTCTCACAGAAGTAGAACTTATTACCGTTAGAAAAAGTCTGATATGCTTGCTGAGTGTCACCAGTACCCTCATTTGCTTCAGCCCAGTTGCCAACAACATAGACCATGCCACCGTTCAAACTAGCTGCTTGCTGATATAAACCAACCAAAGCAGTACGGCCAGCAGCGTGATCGACAGAGATTCTGCCCAACTGCAAGGAACCAGACTTCTGGGCGATAGTGCCAGTAACTTCGAGAGTTACGTCGTCAATGCCGTTAGATGACTGGTAAATGTTTACATTACCATTAAGGTCAATGTCAGTTGCAGTGATATCAAGCTCAGTAGCTGCTACAAGACCGAGAGTTCCGTCAGCAACAGAGTAAATGTACTCGCCGCCTTGGTCACGGAAACCAAGTCTCATTCCGCCATTCAAGTGAATACCAGTATCAGCAGTGTGAGTCAAGTTAACATCGTTATCTGCACCGAAGTTAAGAACAGCGGAGTCAGACAACAACTTGAGGTCGTTACCGATAACAGCGTCTTTTGCAACAGACAAACCACCGTCGGTCTGTAAAGAGCCGTCAGTTGTTGAAGTCGCGTCAGTTGCACTATTAACATTTACGATACCAGCAGCGGAGATAGTTGCACCGTTAGCGGCACCAATGGTGGTTACACCGCCAGCACTTGCTAGGGTAGTTGCACCTCTGGAGCTAAGTGAACCGTTCGCAGTCAAGCCGTCCTCTACACGGAGCGTACTACCGAGGGTAGTTGCACCGGAAGCAGACAAAGCACCAACAACCTTAACATTCGTAGCTGTGATTGATGCGTCTCCACTTGAAACGATAGCCAAGTCAGTGCCGTCGCCAGTAATGTACTCACCTGCGTTGCCGAAAGCAAGTCTGTGGCCAGAGCCTGCCATTACAGTGTTATTTGCAGCTTGGTCAGTCAAAGTAAACTTTGAAGTAGAGCCAATGCTCAAAATTGCACTGTCAGAAAGCAAGTCAAGGTCATCACCAATAACTGCACTTTTAGCAACAGACAAGCCACCGTCAGTCTGCAAAGAGCCGTCGGTTGTTGAAGTTGCTTCAGTTGTGTTGTTTACGTTAACAATACCAGCCGCAGAGACGGTTGCACCGTTAGCAGCACCAATAGTGGTTACACCACCAGCACTCGCTAAAGTAGTTGCGCCTCTAGAGCTAAGAGCACCATTCGCAGTCAACGCATCTTCTACACGGAGCGTACTACCGAGGGTAGTTGCACCAGAAGCAGACAAAGCGCCGACAACTTTAACATTCGTAGCAGTAATAGAAGCATCACCGCTTGAAACGATAGCCAGATCAGTACCGTCACCAGTAATGTACTCGCCTGCGTTACCGAAAGCAAGTCTGTGGCCGCTAGTAGCTGTCAATGTATTGTTTGCATTAGCGTGAGTCAAGGTGAAAGGCTGGTCGGAACCAACTTTGAAGATTGCAGAGTTTGAAAGCAAGTCAAGGTCATCACCAATAACTGCACTTTTTGCAACGGACAAACCACCATCGGTCTGCAAAGAGCCGTCAGTAGTAGTAGTTGCTTCAGTTGCATTGTTTACATTCAAGACACCGGCTGCGGAAATAGTTGCACCAGTAGTAGAGCCAATAGTGGTTACACCTGCGGCGCTAGCCAAGGTGGTTGCACCTCTGGAACTAAGTGAACTATTTGCTGTCAAGCCGTCTTCAACTCTCAAAGTGCTACCAAGGGTAACTGCGCCGGAGCCAGAAATGGTTCCGTTTGAGATGAAGTTTGGAGTCTTAAGTGTAGAACTCGCTGGATTGTAAGCTAACGAACCTGAATGGACATAGAAGCTTGCTGCTTCAGCGGCACCAGTAACAAATGTCAACTGAAGGTAGTTATCTGTGTCCAATGGGGTAGTAGATGCATTTCCAACAGAACCACCAACGCCAGACAAGTTAGAACCGTCACCGTAGAAAGCAGAAGCCGACAATGGAAAAGCTGCTGGCAAATCAAAGTTACCAGAAACTGTTGCATCTTGAGCTCTGACATTTGCGAAAATAAAGCGATCATTGCTTTCGTCCCATACAAGGGCTGCGTTGTCGCCAGAACCGCGCTGGAAAACAATACCTTGATCAAACGCAGGAGTCTCGCCACCGTCTTGGCCATTAGCCAAGGCAATAACAGGGTCTGCAACATTCAAGTTTGTTGTGTTTACAGTAGTGGTTGTACCATTAACTGTAAGATTTCCGGCAACAGTCATGTTAGCGCCAATGTATGCACTCTTAACAACAGATAAACCACCATCGGTCTGCAAGGAGCCATCGGTGCCGCTAGTCGCATCAGTTGCATTGTTGACATTCAAGACACCTGCAGCAGAGATAGTCGCACCAGTGGTAGAACCAATCGTGGTTACGCCTGCAGCACTTGCCAAAGTGGTTGCCTGAGTTGAACTCAAACCACCAACAACGTCAGTATCACCAGTGATATCAACATCGCCGCTTGAAACAATCTTGAGGTCAGTGCCGTCACCAGCAATGTAGTCACCCGCATCACCAAAAGCAAGACGATGGTTGGTCGAGGCCAACAACGTGTTGTTTGCATTTGCATGAGTCAAGGTAAAAGGCTGGTCGGAACCAACTTTAAAGATTGCAGAGTTGGAAAGCAAGTCCAAATCATCTCCGATGACTGCGCTTTTAGCAACAGACAAGCCACCATCGGTCTGCAAAGAGCCGTCAGTAGTTGAAGTTGCTTCAGTTGTATCATCAACGATGAGTCTGCCTTGTGCAGTTGCTAGACCCTTAACAGTAAGTGTGCTGTTCGCAGTCAAGCCGTCCTCTACACGGAGCGTACTACCGAGGGTAGTTGCACCGGAAGCAGATAAAGCACCAACAACTTTAACATTCGTAGCAGTGACAGAAGCATCACCACTTGAAACGATAGCTAAATCAGTGCCGTCACCAGTAATGTACTCGCCTGCGTTACCGAAAGCAAGTCTGTGACCAGATGAAGCCATAACAGTGTTGTTTGCACCTTGGTCAGTCAAAGCGAACTTTGAAGTGGAACCAATGGACAGAATTGCACCGTCAGAAAGCAAGTCCAAGTCGTCACCAATAACTGCACTCTTAACAACAGATAAGCCACCATCAGTTTGCAAAGAACCGTCAGTAGTTGAAGTTGCTTCAGTTTGGTTATTGACATTCACGATACCAGCAGCAGAGACGGTTGCACCAGTGGTAGAACCAATCGTGGTTACGCCTGCGGCGCTAGCTAAGGTAGTTGCACCTCTGGAGCTAAGTGAACCGTTTGCAGTTAAGCCGTCTTCTACACGAAGCGTACTACCGAGGGTAGTTGCACCGGAAGCAGACAACGCGCCGACAACCTTAACGTTTGTGGCTGTGATGGTTGCATCACCGCTTGAAACGATAGCTAAGTCAGTGCCGTCGCCAGTAATGTATTCACCTGCATCACCAAAAGCAAGTCTGTGACCGCTAGTAGCTGTCAACGTATTGTTTGCGTTTGCGTGAGTTAAAGTAAAAGGCTGATCAGAACCAACCTTAAAGATTGCAGAGTTGGAGAGCAAGTCTAAGTCGTCTCCGATAACTGCACTTTTTGCAACAGACAAGCCACCGTCGGTCTGCAATGAGCCGTCAGTAGTTGAGGTTGCTTCAGTTGTATTATTTACATTAACAATACCAGCAGCAGAGACAGTTGCGCCATTAGCAGCACCAATAGTGGTTACACCACCAGCACTTGCCAAGGTAGTTGCGCCTCTAGAACTAAGTGTTCCGTTCGCAGTCAAGCCGTCTTCAACTCTCAGTGTACTACCTAGGGTAACTGCACCAGAACCAGAGATGGTTCCATTGGAGATGAAGTTTGGAGTCTTGAGCGTAGAGTTCGCTGGATTGTAGGCCAATGAGCCAGAGTGGACATAGAAGCTTGCTGCTTCAGCGGCACCAGTAACAAATGTCAACTGAAGGTAATTGTCTGTGTCCAATGGGGTAGTAGATGCATTAGCAACAGAACCACCAACACCAGACAAGTTAGAACCATCACCGTAGAATGCGGAAGCAGACAACGGGAAAGCTGCTGGCAAATCAAAGTTACCAGAAACTGTCGCATCTTGAGCTCTAACGTTTGCAAAGATAAAGCGATCATTGCTTTCGTCCCAAACGAGAGCTGCGTTATCACCAGAACCACGTTGGAAAACAATACCTTGATCAAATGCTGGAGTCTCGCCACCGTCTTGACCGTTGGCCAAAGCGATAACAGGATCTGAGACATTCAAGTTTGTAGTGTTTATAGTAGTGGTTGTGCCGTTTACTGTAAGATTTCCGGCAACGGTCAAGTTGCTAGACATATCAACAGCACCATTAATGTCAATGTTAGTTGCATTGATCTCAATTTCAGAGTCTGCAACCAAGTCAAGGACACCATCAGCAGACTGATGAATGTATGTGCCTGCGTCACCGAACTGAAGTTGGCTGGTGCTGTTAAGCAAAAGACCAGTATCAGCAACGTGAGTCAAGGTTACATCCTTGTCTGCACCGAAGTTTACAATAGCTGCATCTGAGAGCAAGTCAAGGTCATCGCCAATAACTGCACTCTTGGCAACGGACAGACCACCATCGGTCTGCAAGGAGCCGTCAGTTGTTGAAGTCGCTTCGGTTGTGTTGTTTACATTTACGATACCAGCAGCAGAGACGGTTGCACCGTTAGCAGCACCAATGGTGGTTACACCGCCAGCACTTGCCAAGGTGGTTGCACCCCTAGAGCTAAGTGAGCCGTTTGCTGTCAGGCCGTCTTCTACACGGAGCGTACTACCAAGAGTAGTTGCACCGGAAGCAGATAGTGCGCCAACAACTTTGACATTTGTACCAGTGATAGATGCATCCCCACTTGAGACAATGCTCAGGTCAGTGCCGTCACCAGTAATGTATTCACCCGCATTGCCAAAAGCAAGACGATGGCCGCTAGTAGCTGTCAACGTATTGTTTGCATTTGCATGAGTCAAGGTGAAAGGTTGATCAGAACCAACCTTAAAGATTGCAGAGTTGGAAAGCAAGTCCAAGTCATCTCCGATGACTGCACTTTTTGCAACAGACAAGCCACCGTCAGTCTGTAAAGAACCGTCAGTAGTTGAAGTTGCTTCGGTTGTATCATCAACGAGAACTCTGCCTGCAGCAGTCATGTTAGCGCCAATGTATGCACTTTTAACAACAGACAAGCCACCGTCGGTCTGCAAAGAACCGTCAGTGCCGTTAGATGCGTCGGTTGCATTGTTTACATTTACAACACCAGCAGCAGAGATAGTTGCACCAGTGGTAGAACCAATGGTAGTTACGCCTGCGGCACTTGCCAAGGTGGTTGCACCTCTAGAGCTAAGTGAGCTGTTTGCTGTTAATGCGTCTTCGACACGCAAAGTGCTGCCGAGAAGAGCTGCACCAGAACCAGAAATGGTTGTTGTGTGCAATGCACCAGACAAAGCAATCTTTCGGATTGTGTCGTCAGTGCTGATGACAATAGCTGGGTTTGTACCAATGGTACCTCCAGTTCCGATGACAAGCTTGTCTTCGCTATCGTCAATACCCATGTAGAAGTCTACTGCATTACCGTCGAAGATAATACCTTCGTCAGATGCAGCACCGCCACCGAGTGTAAGTGTTTGTGAAATACTAGCATCACCTGTATGAGAACCATCCCATTCAGCAGTAATGCCAGTTAAGCCAGAACCGTCACCATAAAAGTGCGATGCTGATACCTTCCCGCTCGCAGAAAGTGACACGCCCATGCGGTCAGTATTCGTATCGATGGAAGATGAAATTGTTAGTGAACCACTAAAGTAGTGCTCACCATTATCAAGTGAACGAAACTTGGTATCTCCCCAGTTCGCTCCAGAGCCGGATACAACGGCTATACCTCTTGGATCAATAGGCATATTTTATTCCCTCCGAATATAAGTTAAGTGAGTAATTGTTCATAATGCTTATCCGCCGAAGCTGGTAAACATGTCAGGCACCCATGCACCGTTTCGTGCAAAGTACCATTTGTGTCCTTGTGAAAAAGTCTGTGCAGTTGTGTCAGCAACAACCGTAGAACCACCGTTTGCAGTCATTCCTTTCTTCAACCCATTTGAGTTAAGATAGACGACATACCCGTTGTAGTCTTCAGGCGATGCAGCCAAAGTATTCAAAACACCGATATCATTATCGGAGCCTGAATTATACACAGGAATTCTAAAGACA
>MDSZ01187579.1_pt1 | contig 12564 bp, 7 predicted proteins | sample 811201 | NCBI WGS metagenome assembly MDSZ01 (sample SAMN05326647, study PRJNA326480) | marine metagenome | isolation source: seawater | place: Indian Ocean: North | collected 2010
TACATCAGAAGTTGTGATGCATGACCTCTCAGAAGGTGATGAGTTTACTATCGATGTGACCAAGGGTTCAATTTTGATCACTACTACCCTTCCTTCTGATGAGGTCATCCTTCCGTTAGGAACTGAGGATTCAACTTGGACATTTACTGCCTCGGAATCAGGTATCCATGAGTTCAATATTGAAGCAAATGATGATGCAGAGTTCTCATCATCAGTTTCTAGAGGATTTTTGATGGATTATGGCTTGTATGTAGCCGGTGTTTTGATTCTTGCATTTGGTGTATGGAAGCGTTATGCTGCAAGTAAAGCCGAACCAGTCGAAGCATTACTTGAGGATTAAATCCACACGATGTCTTCTCCATCGTCAACAGTGTTCTCTCCTAGAACCAATTCCCCCTTTTGGTTTAATGAAAATTCATCATAGATTGTTCCTCGATATTTTGGCCTGCCCATGAGTTTCATTTGTTTGAGAATTTGTTCTCTTACATCCGCTGAATTTACAGGCGGTAGATCCTCTCTAATCTCCAATAAAGAAGCCACCTCACAATGCAGCCTATTATCGATAGTTTCTGCATCGGTTTCGAAAATCTCGTCTAAACTTGCAACTTCAACATCAGCAGTATGCTCCCCAAATTTCAGATTTATTCCGATTCCCATAACCACTCGCATGTTCGAGCCAAAGTTACGTCCTTCTACAAGAATTCCACAGACCTTTCTCGAGTCGATTAGCAAGTCATTTGGCCACTTCAAACGTAATGATTTAGAATTTATAGAATTAATTACTGCAAGCCCACCAGAGAGTTGTATGTACCCTGGGTCAACCTTTTCTCCTTCAGAGATGATCCAAGATCCAGCATAGCAATTTTCAATCGATGACCAGTGCCTGCCTCTTCGACCTCTGCCCTCGCTTTGCCATCCTGCTCTGAGATGGTTTCCTACACCACTGGAATTGAGCAAATCTTCATTGGTTGAACCGGTGCTTTCCACGTAGGTGTTTTGACAATCTTCATACGGTTTCCAGAGACAAGTTAGGACCAATTCTTCACCATCATCAAATTGCAATGTGTCCCAAGTTCTGTAAGCAAAACCATACGCTCCCAAATTGGAGCATCTCCTTCCGAGAATCAGTATTTTTCCACCCTTTGCAAGCAAATTCTTACTAGATATGCTGCGAAGCATTCTTGCAGCCAATCCTTGAGTGTCTGTATCAATTAGAGCAGCCTCTTCCATCGGGCCTAAAACCTGGTCGACTTCTTCATGCGGGATGTAGGGCAGATTCCAAACGATTAGGTCGAACTGGCCCTCGAACGGGAATGGTTCAGGCCCAATCCCACCTTCCCGAACATCTCCTGTGAGCGAATTGGATTCGAGGTTGCCGATTGTAGCAGCAACTGCGTAAGGATTTACATCACAAGCATGCACCTTCCACCCTAAACTCGAAGCTAGACAAGAAATAGCGCCTGAACCGCTTCCTACCTCCAAGAATCTCTTTCCCTTTCCTGGGCCAAGTGCAGATATTCGATTAGCCAATAGATCAGTATCTTCGCGTGGAGGATATACTGTAGGGGGAATAATCAGTTCGAAAAAACTCATTTTATTTGGTTTCCAATCGACTAACTTAGAAGGTCGGTTCAATCGATTGATTTCATCGAGGGTATCAGAGGTTCCGAATACCCCGTCCTCAACCATCTCAATCACCTACCCGAATCTGCCGAAGCCTTTATGCCTCTTGGCGCAAAAAAGGGATTTGAGACACACACCTCGTGACTCATCCGTAGTCCGGCGTTCAGAACCGGTTTTTTGCTGGCGGAGGCTTTAATAAGGGTATACCGGTCGGCCAAGAAGCCCAACATGTTGCACTTGGGCCTGTAGCTTAGTCAGGTAGAGCGCCGGGCTTTTAACCCGGTGGTCGGGGGTTCGAACCCCTCCAGGCCCGCCTGACCAACTCAGAACCGGTGCACTGTAAGGCAACGGGGTGTGTGGGAATGGTCGTAAAGTCAGCAACAAAAAAGCGCTTGATGGAAATGGGAATTGGCGAGGAATATGCACACAAACTCGCCACCGATCGCAACATGAACGACATCAAGTCATTGACCGCTGATGAAATCGCTTCAGTCCTTGGTGTTTCCAAGGACGATGAAATATTCACAGGTGCAATGAATGCACTTGCTGAACTTGGCAATCGACGTCAGAAGCGACGAAGCAAGAAAATTACCATCTCAAAGAAAGCTCTTGAAGAGATTGATTTGGATCTTGCTGGAACCAAGTTCAACGTACTAAATCACATTCTTGTACCACACCAAGAACTTCTCCCGGTTGAAGAAGAAGAAGAGGCACTAGCACCCTGGGGCCTACTCACAACCGATGAGGAGACTGGCGAGCCACGTCTCGCCAAGGAACTCTTGCCAAAGATTCTGATTACCGACCCGGTAATTCAGGTAATCAAAGAGACCGAAGAACGCAGAGTCAATGCTGAAGCTGAAGGAGAGGAAGATCATGTTCCTCTTCCTGCAGGCTGGCTAGCAGACCGTGTTCTGAAAGTTGTTCGCCAATCCCCTTCCGCCGGTGTATCCGTTGCTTATCGACTAATTGTGGAGGGCAGCTGAGCTGGAGGTGACCATCATGCAGGAGATTATTGAATCATTTTTCCGCGAGCGCAGTCTCGTTAACCACCAACTTGCATCATACGACGATTGTATTCCATCTGGAAGTAACAATGTCTCGAGAATGGAATCCATCGTACGTGCTATTCGTGTAGGTACTGATGAAGAAGTAGAAGATGAGAATGGCGGTTTGATTAAACTCGACGTAATCGATCAAGATATCATCATTCGAGTAAAGAACATTCAACTTGGAGAACCTACTATTAGAGAAGCAGATGGAAGTGACCACCCCTCACTACCTATGGAGTGTAGGCTACGCAAGTTGACCTACATGTCACCAGTAAAGATGGATTTCACAATCTATCGCAATGGTGTTCCTGGCCAGCCAGAGAAGGGAGTTCAGGTTGGAAACATGCCAATCATGGTTCGTTCCCGCCGCTGTAACCTACACTGGGACCACATCGCTGGAGACAGAGTTCTTCACCCTACCACTTCCGAAGAGGACAGAAAACTACTGGACAACCTTCTACGTGAGAAGGGAGAAGACCCACTAGACCCTGGAGGCTACTTCATCATCAACGGTACTGAGCGTGTTCTAATTTCAATGGAAGACCTAGCGCCTAACCGTGTTACTGTTGAAATCAACAAGAGATATGCTAAGCAAACTGAAGTTGCGAAGATTTTCTCGCAAAAGGACGGTATGCGTAAGCCACTAACCGTTGAGAAGCGCCGTGACGGTATGCTGATGGTTAAGATCAGTACTGCTGGTACAACTGCAATTCCAGTTGTTCTATTGATGAGAGCACTTGGAATCGAGAACGACCAAGAATTGTTCCAAGCTATTGCAGGACCAACTGAGACATTCAAATACATTGTTGCTAACATCAACGAAGTCAAGGACACTGAAGAATACAATGTCGATTCCTTGGAAGAGGCTCACCAGTGGCTTGAGAAGAAATTCGCTGCAGGTCAGCAGAAGGAATACAGAGAAGCCAGGGTAAACCAACTTCTCGACCGTGAACTACTACCTCACCTTGGAGACCAAACCGAGGACCGTAAGAAGAAGGCAATTTTCCTAGGAAGAATTGTTCGTCAAGTTCTTGAGATGGCAATTACTAACCGTAAGCCAAACGACAAGGACCACTATGCAAACAAGCGTGTTCGTCTAGCAGGTGACCTTGTTGAAGATCTATTCCGTGTGTCCATGGGACAACTAGCACGTGACCTGAAGTATCAACTTGAGCGTCATCACAACCGCAAGCGTGAATTGAAGATTACTTCCTGTCTAAGACCGGATGTTCTTACCAGCAAAATCATGCACGCATTGGCTACAGGTAACTGGGTCGGTGGACGCAGTGGTGTAAGCCAACTATTGGACAGGACCACCTACTTGTCTGCACTATCACACATGCGACGTGTCACCAGTCCTTTGGTGCGCAGTCAACCTCACTTCGAAGCTCGTGACCTTCACCCAACTCAGTGGGGTCGCCTATGTCCAAACGAGACCCCAGAAGGTCAGAACTGTGGACTAGTAAAGAACGCAGCTCAGATGATCGATATCTCAGAGGCAGTACCAGAAACTGAAATCAGGGCTCAGCTCGATGAGATGGATGTTTTCCAACCAGATGATTGGACCGATGGTGACAGGATTCACGTAAACGGTGACATCTATGGTATCCACAAGCGTGGAAAGAATTTGGTTCGCCAATTCAAGAACGCACGCCGCCGTGGAAACATCAGGCCAGAAGTTTCAATCAGGTATGATGACAACAACCGTGACATTTTCATCAATACTGACAAGGGACGTATCCTACGCCCAGTACTGATTCTATACGATGGAGCACCAAGATTGACTCAAGATCATCTTGCAATGGTTGCAAGTGGAGAGTTGACATTCAAGGAACTAGTTTCTGAGGGTGTAGTAGAATGGGTTGACGCTGAAGAAGAAGAAGACCTATACATCGCTCCAAAACCATTCGTTCTGCCAGATGTAGTACCTGAAGGAAATGAGTTTGCTGGCCGCCCAGTAAGTCATTCCAACATCACTTGGTTGAACTTGGGAGAACCGGGAGCGAAAGTTGCCAAATTACAGGCTGCTATCACAAAGCCAAACGGAGAGAAGGCTAATGCAGTATTCGAGATTCCATTGTTGTATACTGAAGAGCACACACACTGTGAAATCGATCCACAATTGGTTCTGGGTGTATGTGCATCTCTAATCCCATACCCAGAGCACAATTCCACACCTCGTGTTACCGGTGGTACTGCAATGGTCAAGCAATCTCTTGGCCTACCAAGTGCAAACTACCGCCTACGTCCAGACACAAGACTGCACGTATTGCACTACCCACAGCGTTCGATTACTCACACCAAGGCTATGGATACTACCAATTTCGATAGCCGTCCTGGTGGACAGAATTTCATCGTTGCTGTAATGAGCCTTCACGGCTACAACATGCAAGATGCTGTAATCATGAACCGCTCAAGTGTTCAGAGAGGTTTGGGACGTTCAACTTTCAACCGAACCTACAACGCTGAGCGTCGCCGTTTCCCTGGTGGACAGGTAGAGGAAATCGAAGTTCCTGGAACCGGTCTTGAAGAGGTTAAGGGACTGAAGCCAGTTGGTTCATATGACCACCTAGAAGCAGATGGACTACCTCACCCAGAGAAGTATCTCGAGGGTGGAAATGTTCTGGTCGGAAAGACCAGCCCGCCTCGTTTCTTAGAAGAGACAGGTGCGGGTGCATTCTTGCAAGCTCAAGAGCGCAGAGAATCTTCGATGCTAGTCCGCCACGGCGAGAAGGGTTGGGTCGACAACGTCTATGTCACCGAATCACTGGATTCTGGAAGACTAGTTCGCTGTATGGTTCGCTCTCACAAGGTTCCTGAAGTTGGAGATAAGTTTGCTTCACGTCACGGACAGAAGGGAGTTATCGGTCGTCTAGTTGATGCAGAGGACATGCCATTCACTCGTGATGGAGTAGTTCCAGATTTGATTATCAATCCACACGCAATTCCTAGTAGGATGACAGTTGCTCACGTACTGGAAATGATCGGTGGTAAGGTCGGTTCCCTTGAAGGACGCCGAATCGATGGTACTGCTTTCCGTGGAGAGAAAGAAGGCGCACTACGTGATGGCTTAGTCCGTAATGGATACGACCACACTGGTCGTGAAGTAATGATCAACGGTGAAACCGGTGAAACATACCCTGCTGACATCTTCGTAGGTTGTATCTACTACCAGAAGCTTCACCACATGGTATCTGGAAAGATTCACGCACGCAGTCGTGGACGTGTACAGATTCTTACTCGCCAGCCAACCGAAGGTCGTGCCCGACAAGGTGGTCTTCGATTTGGTGAGATGGAGCGTGATTGTCTAATTGCACACGGTGCATCGATGGTCATCAAGGATCGTCTATTAGATGAGTCAGATGGTATCGACCTATTCGTATGTGCTCAGTCTGGGCACGTCGCATGGTACGATCCAAAACGTCGTACATACGTGTCACCAATACATGGTGACGGAGCTGAGGTCTACAAGGTTCAGACCTCGTATGCATTCAAGCTACTTCTGGATGAGATGAAGAGTCTCGGAGTGGCAATGCGCTTAGAACTGGAGGACCGCAGATGAGCAGAAACAGCACAACAATGATTCCAAAGAGAATCGCGAGCATCCGATTCGGTCTTATGGACCCAACAGAAATTCGAAAGATGTCTTCTGTTGAAGTTAAGACTGCAGACACATACAAGGATGATGGCCACGCATTCCGTCAAGGATTGATGGACCCTCACATGGGTGTAATCGAGCCAGGATTGGTTTGTCCTACTGACAACTGTAAGTATGACGAGAGCCCAGGTCACTTCGGACACATTCAGCTAGAACTACCGGTTATCCACATTGGATTCGTCAACTTGATCAAGACTGCATTGAAGTCTACCTGTAACTCTTGTAGCAAGATTTTGCTTCACGATGCTGCAGGCACTCACCCATCCAATCCAGAACTATCAGAGCAGGACTACTACAGAGCTAGAGTCCGTGATTTGATCACCAAGCACGGTGTTGGATCTACTGAGTTTTCCAAGATTATCAAGGAAATCGAGAAGGTAACTTCTGGTGCAAAGCGAACATTGTGTATGCATTGTAAGTCCCAGCAGGGTAAGATTGTCTTGGACAAGCCTACTACCTTCAAGGAGAACATTGCAGCAACAGGTGGAGGAAAGGCAACAGAGCGCAAACTCAACGCACGTGACATACGTGAGTGGTTGTCTGGAATTCCTACCGAGCACCTAATTTTCCTCGGTATGCACCACCTAAACAGGCCTGAGTGGATTATTCTAAAGGTACTACCAGTGCCACCAATTACTGTACGTCCTTCGATTACTCTAGATTCTGGAGACCGTTCTGAAGACGACCTAACCCACAAGTTGGTTGACGTACTTAGAATCAATCAGAGGCTACGTGAAAACCGTGACGCTGGTGCACCTCAACTGATTGTAGAGGACCTTTGGGAACTACTACAGTACCACGTTACCACATACTTTGACAACCAAACTAGCGGAATTCCGCCAGCACGTCATCGTTCTGGACGTACTTTGAAGACTCTAACTCAGAGATTGAAGGGTAAGGAAGGAAGATTCCGTTCGAACCTTTCCGGTAAGCGTGTAAACTTCTGTGCTCGCTCGGTTATCTCTCCAGACCCATACCTCGGAGTAAACGAAGTTGGTGTTCCAACAAAGATTGCTAAGGAATTAACAGTTCCAATCCGTGTTACAACTCGAAACCGAGAACAGATGCGTCAAATGATCCTACGTGGTCCTGAAGTTCACCCTGGTGTCAACTACGTTATCCGTGGCGATGGCCGCCGTGTTCGAATCAATGAGCGCAGCCGCCTAATCAATGCAGGATTCCGCTGTCACAACCCGGAGTGTATGGAAGAAACAACCACAAGGTTCGACCTACATCAGGTCATGCCTGCTCCAAACTTCCTGCCAGGTCTTGTAGTCAAGAAATTCGTTTCTCGTGAAGAAGCGGTTGCTGGTGGAGAAGAATTGGTTACCTACGCAATAGATGAGAGTGCAACACTCGCAAATCTACGTGGAGAGGATGTCGATGGAATGCCTCTTGCAGAGGACGACCCTCGTGCAGTTCTACATCACCGCTGGAAGTGGGAGTTGGCTAACCCTGACCAACCATACCCTGAGCACCTTGAGGTATCTTGTCCTCACTGTGGTAGCCCAGAGAATGAGTGGGGAGAGAGAACTCGAGTCGAGGATCGCCTTGCAACAGTTGACCTCAATGGTAACCCGAAGCCGGGTCTACTAGTAGAGCGCCACTTGATTGATGGCGATGTTGTAATCTTCAACCGACAGCCATCTCTGCACAGAATGTCGATGATGGTTCACGAAGTTCGTGTAATGCCAGGACATACCTTCAGGTTCAACCTTGCAGTATGTACTCCTTACAACGCTGATTTCGATGGTGACGAAATGAACCTGCACGTAATTCAGGGAGAAGAAGCCCGTGCTGAAGCAAAGATTCTGATGCGTGTTCAGGAACATATCCTAACTCCAAGATATGGTGGAGCTGTAATCGGTGGTATTCACGACCACATTTCCGGAGCATATCTACTATCAAGGCCAGGAACTAAGATTTCCAAGCGCCACGGTCTAGAGATGCTAGGTAACATCGGTTATACCGGAGCCCTACCTAAGGTCCACAAGGATGGAAGTTACGAATACTTCAACGGTGAAGATTTGATTTCAGTAATCATTCCAGAAAACATCCACCTGCGATTCCGAAGCCGTTCTAATGACGATGTTGTAGTGAAGAAGGGTCAGGTATCCGGTACTCTCGACAAGAGAGCTATTGGAGCAGAAGATGGAAGGCTTCTGGACGCTATCGTCCAAACCAATGGCCCAACCGAGGGTGCTCGTTTCCTAGATGAGTTTACTCGTTTGTCTATTGGTGCATGTACTTCCCTTGGATTTACAACCGGTATTGACGATGAGGATTTGTCTCCAGAAGCATTGACTGCTATTGAAGAGCACAACGCTGAAGCTCGTGCTCAAGTACAGGCAGAACTAGACAAGTTCGGTAAGAGTGGTCATGGCTACGAAGTGCGTCCTGGACGAACTGTTAAGGAAACACTCGAAGAGAATATCATGGTCATTCTAGACCTTGGTAAGCAAGCAGCTGGTGACGTTGCTAAGGATGAACTAAACCAACCAGATACAACAAACGCTGCTGTAGGAATGGCAATTTCTGGAGCACGTGGTTCTATGGATAACTTGACCATGATGGCCGGTTCTATCGGGCAAGCAAAGGTTCGTGGTGCAAGACTCGAAAGAGGATACCATCAGCGTGTTCTACCTCACTTCAAGCGTGGTGGACTGGGTGCTCAAGAGAAGGGATTCATTTCCTCTTCCTTCAAGCGTGGACTTGAACCAACTGAGTTCTTTATGCTCTCTGTTTCTGGTCGTGAGTCTCTGGTCGATACAGCGGTTCGTACCAGTAAGTCTGGTTACATGCAGCGAAGATTGATCAACGCAATGGACGATTTGAAGGTATTCGATGACGAGAACCTGTCGGTTAGAAACACTGCAGATAGAATCATTCAGTTCTCATATGGTGAAGATGGAATCGATCCAAGTCGTGGTGTACACGGTAAGCCATTCAATATCGATGTAGTTGTAGATGCAGCACTTGGTACTGATGGACCAGTTACCAACAAGGAACTTGAATACAAGGATAGTGGTGACAAAGAATTCGATCTCGGTTATGACGAAGGAGATTCTGAAGCAGCAGCAGGAGGTGAAATCTGATGGTAGTAAAGAGTGCAACCAAGAAGAAGCTCATGGACATGCTAGTTCCTGAAGAGTATGCACACAAGTTGGCTGATGACCGCAAGTGGGATGACGTCAAGATTTTGAGTGCACAGGAGATTGCTCAGATTTGTGAAACAGATTCCGATACTGCAGCAAGAGTTCATGGAATCATCACAGGTGCTTCCTCATCAAATAGAGATTCGACTGGTGATGGCAACTCCGCAACCACCTCGGTTAGATTGCGAAGAGGAACTCGTCGCCGCCGTACTGCAAAGGCAACCCAAGAGTTGGAGAGTTACGATCCAGAGGTTAAACTGGCATCATACAGAGACCCTCTAGCCGATGACCCTGTATTCGTAGCGATTTCAAATGCTGCTGATGATGCAGGATTTGAATTCAGTCAGCAGACAATTCATGACCTAACAGAAGCAGTTCATGACAGAGAGATTAGCAAGCTAACAAAGAAGAAGGCTGCAGATCTTGTCGCTGAAGCAGCTCGTGCTCAGGACATGGCTAAAATCGACCCATACGAGGCTGCTGGAATTATCACAGCACAATCGATTGGTGAACCAGGTACTCAGATGACTATGCGTACTTTCCACTATGCGGGTGTAGCAACAGTCAACGTAACTCAAGGTCTTCCACGTATTATCGAGATTGTCGATGCTAGGAAGGTTCCAAACACTCCTACCATGGTTATTCGACTAGAAGGAGACAACTCGAAATCTGCAGAAGCAGCTCAGAAGTTGGCAGCATCGATTGAGATTACAACTACTGTAAACATCGCAGCGATTGAGACCGATGTCGCACAGCGTAGGCTTGTTCTAAAGTTGAACAAGAAGGCTTTGAAGCAGAAAGGAATGACTCCACTTGAAGTCAAGGATAAGTTAGAGCGTGCTCTTCGCCTATATGTCGAGGCAGATAAGGAGAAGAATCCAACAAATCTAACTCTGATTCCTGGAATTCAGACCGAGGATGACTTGAAGACTCTAGCAGAGAATCCTCCATCTTACACTGAGTTACTTCAGTTAGAAGATAAGATTCGTGACATGCGTCTCAAGGGTGTACCAAATATCGAGCGTGCAAACGTGCAGTTGGATGATAAGACCGGCGAGTACTATTTGTCAACAATTGGTTCTAACCTTCCAAGAATTTCTGATATGGATGGAATTGATCGTTCAAGAACATACACTAACAATATCATTGAGATTTACCAGTATCTTGGAATCGAGGCAGCACGTCAAGCGATCGTAAATGAACTGCAAGCAACTCTAGATGGAGCACGTTTGGAAGTTGACGTCCGTCACTTGCTGATGGTATCTGACGTCATGACTAGCGAGGGTGAGGTACGTGCAATTGGTCGACACGGTGTGTCTGGAACCAAGCACTCTATCCTTGCTCGTGCTGCGTTCGAAGTTACTGTTAACCACTTACTAAAGGCTGGAATCATTGGAGAACGCGACAACTTAACCGGTGTTGCAGAGAACATCATCGTCGGTCAGCCGATCAGCCTTGGAACAGGTTCTGTAGAACTTTACTACATCCCTGAGTGATAATCAACATTGAGAAGCAAATTGTGGAGGAATGAATATGGATATCAGTAGACAACTGAAGATAGCGAACACAACCGGAAAACTGCTGTTTGGACAGCGTCAGGCAGTCGATGCCTGTGCAGAGGGTAATGCCAAGTGCATCATCCTAGCTGCTAACTGTCCGCAGGAGTACGTGGATAACCTTGCTGCAAAGCATCCTGAGGTAACCATGCACCGCACACATATGGTCAACCGTGACCTAGGTGTTGCATCCGGTAAGCCATTCAGCATCTCGACCATCACAGTGGTTGATGCTGGTGAATCGGATCTTCTTACCCTAGATTCAAATTTAGAGTGAAAACTCAAGGATAACCGAGTATTACATCTGCCCAATGGGGCTTGATGTGGTGGCATTATTGGTCAAGCTCGGCGTTAGCCTTGATACAGGTTCACCACCGATTACATCGCCTGGAGTGATATCTTGGTGTGGTCGAATTTCTGAGGTTTCTCCAGAGTTACTGCAACTAGGATTGGTTGCAGGAATGGAAATTTGGTCCTCTGGTCAAGGTTTTGCACCATTGGACCGTGAGGCTATCGAAGAGTGGTTGTTTGATGCACCACGTGGCAATCATCTAATCATTGCAGAGAGAGAGCTTACTTTTGATCCTGCAAATCCTCCAATAAGAGAAAACCGAGAACTATTGGTTTGGAGTAAAGATAGCTTTGCAGCATTCATTGGGCACGCGGTATTAGATGGAAGATTAACTCTCTTTGAGGAATCAGTCGTTGAAACTGAAGTAGAAACCGAATCAAGTATTTTCCAAGGCCCTGGCCCATTTGCTCTCAAACCAAGCAATGACTTTTCGATTCTCGAAGAGGAAGGCTTGGATGTCAGTCTTGCTAAACCAGTGATGATCGAATCTCGAATTTACCTTGTGAAGGGTTCATTGGTCGGGCCAGAGAAAGAAGAGATTGAATCATGGGTCTTGGATTGTGGTGGGCTTCATCATTTGACAGATTTCGAACTACTGAATCGTGCACCAATGTTGAACAGAGAGAAATTACCGCTGGCTGAAGAATTAGATTTCACAGATGTTCTATCGCAACGTCGTCCACATAGCGATGGCATGGGCGATCTTCTTCGTTGGTGGAAGTTTGAACAAGAAGGTGAAATTGCTGAACAATACGATGTGTTAGTACCTGCTCACAAAGGGTTGGATGCCTATGGAAAAGTATGGCTAATCGATGGCGTCACCAATACTCTTCATCGAAACTTGTGAACAAAGGCTTCAACAACCTCCAGCATGACCGTAGGTCATGCGCTCGAGAATTGGATTGAGTATCTTGGCTGCCATCCTGCTTGCATTATCATTGGTTCCTGTACAGCAACATAGTTTGCTTCAGGATACAATCGAAATCAGTTTTGCAGACTCAGAACCTGAATTGCTTGTGACAGCTGGAACGTCACAAGGCCACGTCAATGGTTCACATATCGAATCAGTTCCAACCGCCTGGGTTATTTCAGGAGATACTCGAAATTCCTTGCAGTTTGGTGGAATGCAAGTCCAAGCAACATCGGTTTACAATTCCCAGTTGGATGCAGA
>MDSZ01125755.1_pt1 | contig 12563 bp, 10 predicted proteins | sample 811201 | NCBI WGS metagenome assembly MDSZ01 (sample SAMN05326647, study PRJNA326480) | marine metagenome | isolation source: seawater | place: Indian Ocean: North | collected 2010
CACCCGTGGACGCCTAAAAAGTAACGGCGAAAGATGGGTTGTGCAACGCTTTTGCACCAATCTTCAGCCGTTATTTATATTTGATAGAAGCTATTGAAGCGGAGCGCTGGTTTGAGTGTATTGCTATTTCTTGATTCCCGGTATTCCACCGTCCTCTGCGTTCCCGTTGGGTAATCTCGGGTTCACTCTCGCGTCAGTCAGAGCGTCGTAAGTAGCGGGCCTGCGGGTGGCAAAAAGGGAGACAGTGTGAGCAAATCGTCGCGCTGACTGAGATCAATTTCAGCCATCAACGCGGCGGCTCCGTCGCGCGTTGCCTTAACAAGCGTGCGGCCGAAGGGATCAATGAGGCAACTTGAGCCGTAAAACTGGATCAGGCCCCCTGAATCGAAACGGTTAGGCGGGGCCATGTGCTCGCCGATGCCCTGGCTCGAGCCCGTGATAAGAGCGACCCTACCGCCCTGGCCAAAGAGATCTTTCGCAAAGGCTTCCTCCCTAAAGCGTTCGCCTACCGCAAGCTAATGTTGTAGTGTCTCGAGCGAGATTTTTAATACTCATTGTATTGCCTGGCGAGACTACTTCGTTGCTGCTGCGAGTTTACGAGGCCTATTCTTGAAGCCGCCAAGTCCTGTTTTGTGACAAAGAAGAAATAGAACCAAACGTGTCGATGGAAGCCTTCACTAAATCTAACGTAGCCCCTGTCGCCATACAGAACGAGTCCAATGCGGGGTCAATACCCGCAGTAAAGCGGTCACCCATGACGTTCAGTATGTTGGGTTGGCTGTACGGACTGGTAGTTTTGGTGCCTTGGGCTATTTCTTACATCGAGGGGCTTGCGGTACGCGGATGGTATGAGGAGCTGGTCACACTGCTGAGCATTCTTGGTCTTAGCATGATGATCTTTCAGTTCTTTCTGACAGCGCGCGTCGATACCGTTGCTAGTGTTGCCGGCGTCGACAATACGATGCGATTGCACACTAGGCTGGGTGAGTTCCTAGGATATCTGGTATTGCTTCACCCTTTTTTAATAGTTGCTCCACGCTTCATTGTTGCCCCATCGCTTGCACCGGGTGACATGTGGACGCTCTTTATTCAGCCTGAGACATCCACTGGACTGTTCGCATGGTGCCTGATGTTGGTCTGGGTACTCATGGCGGTGTTCAAGGAAAAAACCGGATTGTCTTACGAAAGCTGGCGTTATACTCACGCTGCTGGTTTTTTGGCGATTATCATCCTCGCGACCCATCACGCAGTTACGATCGGTCGTCACGGTCGCTACAACGCGTGGTTCGACGTGCTGTGGATTGGGCTTTGTGCACTGGCTGTCGCCATGGTTATTTACGTCTACTTCGTTAGGCCGCGCATCGTGGCCACCCAACCTTTCCGCGTCGTCGAATGCCAGAAAGGGAGTGATGCTGACTGGTACCTGACGATCGAGAAGGACGGCGACTTTCCCTTTGATTTTGACGCAGGGCAGTTTACGTGGATCAGTAGTTCAAAGAGTGTCTTCGCCAGAACCGAGCATCCCTTTTCCATTGCAACGACTCGCAGCAATTTACCCAGGATCAGCTATGTAATTCGTGAGTTGGGGGATTACACGCGGCAGCTGGGGAAACTCCGGCCCGGGCAGCGAGTATGGGTGGACGGTCCTCATGGTGTCTTCACGCAGAACGCGCGCAATGCCCGTGGAGTCGCACTTATCGCGGGCGGAGCAGGCATCGGCCCCATCATGGGGATTCTGAGAGAGCTCGTCGATCATGGGGACGAACGGCCAGTTCGACTGATATACGGTAACCGGTCTATTGGGCAGATGATGTTTCTGGATGAAATTGATTCCTATGGGGAACGCTTAAATCTAGAGACGCTGTTGGTTCTGGATCAGGCTCCCGAGGGTTTCACCGGTCACACCGGTTTTATCGATACAGACGTGTTGTCGCGCCTCACGCGCCAGCCTGATGCCCACAATCGTGACTATTACATCTGCGGCCCTCCCGTCATGGTCAAGGCGGTCGAAAAGAATCTGCTGGCCCTGGGTGTGTCCGAGGAGCGCATTCTGTATGAGCAGTTGGGTTTTTAGATGGGAATCCCATCGCCAGCGTTGAAGGAGCAGCTTGGTCGGCTTAGCTGCTGCGGAGGAGATGCACCGTAAATGAGCGACGAAGACCAAGAAATTGAAGAAGGCTTATCGCGCCGTGACGTGATCCGCACGGGGATGTTTACGGCTGCCGCCCTGTCGGCACCGTTGATCCTGAACCCCGGTCGTGCATCGATGGCCGATGCGCCGAAATCTTCCTATTCCGCGGATGTGCTTGTCGTGGGTAGTGGGTTTGCCGGTACCTTTGCGGCGTTAGAGGCGCGGAAACATGGGCTTTCAGTCATTATGGTCGACAAAGGTGTTGTTGGCTGGTCGGGTATGTCTCCCTGGGCCTCTGACAGCAGACCTTTCGATCCCGAAATCTATGATCGCGATGAATGGCATCACAACATCGCAATGAACACCGAGTACGTTAACGATCGTGTCTGGTTAGATATTTTCATGGATGAATCGCTGGACTTGTTCCATGAGCTTCATGCCATGGGGGCGCACGAGACGAAACCGTTCGAGCGGGGAACGAGAGTATTCCGCAGTGCTCTCGAAGAAGCTGACGTTTCTTTTGTAGAGAGAACCATGATTACGTCGCTCTTGAGAGATGAGAACGGCCGGGTAGCAGGTGCCGCGGGTTTCACCTACGATGATTCCCGGGAGAAATCAAAGGCGATTATTCTGAATGCGGGTGCTGTCATTCTGTGCACCGGTGCGGGTTCCTATAAGAGCCCGGGATTCCCAATCTGGGGGCAGACATTTGATGGCGATGCAATAGCGTACGAGGTTGGTGCCACCATTGTTGGAAAGGAGTTTCATGATACCCATCCGACCTTCGCATTGGCGCCTGCTGCTGCCTACGAGGGATGGCGCTGGGCACAGGAGGTAACCGGCGCGTATGTGATGGTTGGACCGCCCGATAAGTTGGAGGGTGGGCTAACGCTCAATAATGCCTTGAACGTCTACCAGAGTGGTGTTGATAGACGATTGGGAGTTGGTCCTGGTGGAGAGCCGCCTCCCGTTCCAGGGCAACCGCCCCCCGGCGCTGCGGAAATTGAGAGAAATCGCCGGTATCTGGGCAAGGGATATCTGACGACGCCAGGCTTGCACCTTGATCTGGGTGGGCCCCCGGCACCGCCCGATGACGGGGGCCCGAACCTGGGTCATCGAGTGGGGGGCGCCACTGCCGGCATGGGTGTCCACAAGAGTGAAGGCATATTGTGCTCAGATTATTCTTGTGCGGCTGATGGCGTGGAAGGCCTGTACGCAGCCGGTGATGCTTTGGGCTCTATGCTGTGTGGCTCCTTGTACCCCGGGCGCGGGTTTTCCTCCTACGGGTCTGCAATTCAGGGACGACGCGCGGCCAGAAGTGCGTTGGAATACCTGAGCTCCAGGACTTCTGCAAAGCTGGACCAGGGCGCTCTCAACTCTGCGTTACGCAATATGTGGGGGCCCCGTGAAAACGAGAAAGGCTATAGCCCGGAGTGGCTAACGGCGACCTTGCAAAACACCATGACGCCTTTTCATGTGCTCTACATCAAAGAAAAACGCCGCCTCGATGGTGCCCTGGCATCGATCGAGTTCTTGCGTCAGCAGTGTGTGCCACGCATGATTGCTCGCGACGGCCATGAGCTTCGAATGGCTCACGAAGTGAAACACATGCTGCTTAATGCAGAGATGAAGCTCCGCTCAGGGTTGTTCCGCGAGGAAAGTCGCGGGACGCACTATCGTGAGGACTTCCCGGCAAGAAATGATGACGAATGGTTCTGCTGGGTAACGGTACGGAACATAGACGGAGCTATGGCCATGGGTAAGCATGCGCTGCCGGAAACGTGGAAGCCTGACTCCAAGGTCCCGTACCGGGACCGTTACCCCAGAGTGCTTCCAGGAGAGGATGAATTTCTGAGCAGGAAAGGGTTTTCTGTGTGACTAAGGGGTTTTACCTGTGCCAATAGAAAAGATACATGGCTGCATCGGTTGTGAGAATTGCGTTAAAGCCTGTCCAACCGATGTGATCCGCATGGACCCCGCATCAGATCAGGCGTTTATTGCGTATCAGCAGGACTGCCAGATATGCCATCTCTGCCGACTTAGCTGCCCAGTGGATGCCATAACGCTTACGCCTGACAAGGCGATGATGCCAACAACCTCATGGGGTTAATGAGTTGTTTACCAGCGATGAATTACGATGGCGCGGCCTGAGCGCTGGAAGATGTGTACCCACGGTCTCGATATGGCTTTTTTTGCTCGTTACCTCAATTCTTACGGCCTGTGAAATATCGCCTGACCAGGTAGAGTATGCGGCGCCCGGCTCTTCTGAAGATGGCACTCAGGCATCTGGGCGAGACAGGGAGAGACACGATGAAGCGCCGGAACAAGGACAAGCTGAACGCGATCGAGAAGACGCTTGAGCTACTTATTTCTTTCGCTGATGTTGATCATGAATTAGGAACTGTAGAAGTCAGCGAGTTGACCGGCCTTCACAAGGCGACCGTGTCCCGAATTCTCGCAACACTCCACGACTATGGCATGGTCTCTCAAAACGACGAGACCAAAAAGTACAGTCTTGGGCCTCTGGCTTATCGTCTTGGGCGATCGCAGGCTTGTCAGTCCATCAGCGCGTTCACGTCTTTAGCCCGGCCGTATGTTGACGCTCTGCGAGATTCTCTGGGAGAGTCGATAAGTTTTGAGGTCTGGACGGAGAACAAGACTGTCGCGTGTTATCTCGCCGAAAGTGACAACCCTTTACGGGTCGCTATGCCTTCTGCTGATGTGCTCCCTCTACATGCTCCAGCGGGTGCTAAAGCTATCCTCGCCTTCGTCTGCGAGGAGCGCCTGAATCGTCTGCTTCCTGATTCCTTTCCAAAATTCACAGACTTCACCATCTCGTCCAAGGACGAATTGCTGAAACGTCTTGTGCAGTACAACAAGCAGGGTTACGCCGTTGACGCTCAGGAGCTTCACCTGGGTATCTATGCGGTGGGCGTACCCGTTCTGGATCACCTTAGCAGGCCAGTTGCCGCAGTTTCAGCTGTGATACCAATCAGTCGGGTTAACCCCGAGCAGGAAGCAGAGGTGGTCAAGCAGTTAAAGTCCACTGCGCGCGCTCTGGCAAAAGCCATACGCGTTACTCAACCTACTATGCTCGTTCGCTGAACACTCTTTGCTACTTGATTGGTTGCTTTGGATTGGGAGGCTTTCCTATTCAATTTCGATCAATGAATCAGTCTAGAGCGCAGTGTTATGTGTTGACCAGAGTGCCCTCCGTCGAGGTTCATGGCGATCCAAATTGAAACCAATGTGTCTCACTATGTGATATACCTATATTGCAAGGCAGTAAATTAATAAATAACGTGAACCTACCAAAAGCGTTCGATGTCGGCCTGATTGACCTGCGAGCGCAATTCATAATTAAAACTAGGTGTGGAGGTTCAACTATGAAGCTACGCTTTCAAAGACGTGTTGGTGTTGCAGCTACAAGTACGCTGGCTGCGCTTGGGGCGTTGTGCATTGCTATTCCTGCGGGTGCTCAGCTTGAAGAGGTTCTCGTAACGGCCACCAAGCGTTCAGAGAGTCTTCAGGATATTCCTGTTTCCGTAACAGCGTTCTCCCAGGAAGATATGGACCTCCGGGGATTCAGTAATCTTCAGGGCATTCAGGAGTCGACACCTAACCTCAATTTTTCCATTCAGTCCGCAGGCCAGAACGTGGCGCGTGTTACTTTGCGGGGCATCGGTACCGAAACGCTGGTGGGTGGCGGCGATCCGGGGGTTGCGGTGCATATTGACGGAGTTTATGTAGGTCGGAACTCTGTGGCTGCAGGCGATATCTTCGATGTCGAACGGGTTGAAGTGCTCAGGGGGCCTCAGGGGACGCTGTATGGCCGAAATGCTAATGGCGGGTCAATAAACATTCTCACCCGTCGACCCACGCAAGAGTTCGAAGCCAACGTGGATGTTTCCGTCGGGAACTACAACGCGCGTCGCTTTCGTGGCGTAGTCAACGGTGGTTTAACAGAGACTGTCTCCGGTCGGGTTGCGATATTCGCGGATCAGCATGACGGCTACCTCGAAAACCTTTACAACGGTCGCGATGCTCAGGACAAGGACAGTGTTGGGTTCCGAGGGCAGCTATTGTGGGAGTCTGATGCCGGTAACTCCGTGCTCTTGCGTGGTTACCAGTCGGTTCATGATGCGGTAGGGCCCGGCTCTATCTATCTGGGTGGTGATTACGTGGCGGGCGATAATGGTTATCCCTCGGCACATATCACGGGGGTATCTTCTGGGCCTCGTCCCCCGGCTGGGGCCCCCATTGTGGCCCCGCTTTACTCGACAACTTTAAGCCCCGAGGGTAATCCGATACTTCCCCTCCCGACCGATTTTCGGCAATACCGAAAAGATGCGGACGAATTCGTTGACCAGACCATTTCCGGGATAGACCTGGATATCAGCTTTGCGATTACGGACGGCATTCGCTTGCACTCGCTGAGTTCCTTCCAGACAAATGACAACGAGATTCTGGTTGACTCGGATAACTCCGAAGCGCCCATACAGGTACGTTACAGGAATAATGAAGCCGAACAATTCAGCCAGGAATTCAACCTTATTTCTGAGGGAGACTCACGGCTGCAGTGGATTCTAGGCGCTTATTACTATCACGAGGAGTTGAGCGAAGACTTCAAGACCACCACGCCACCGGGTTTGGCGGCGGGGGTGCGTTTGCCTCCGGGGGCTGTTCCCGGTGGGGGAGGAACCGAGCAGAACCGCGTAGCGGATCATGAGGTGGATTCTTACGCCCTGTTCGCCCGTTTATCTTTCGACCTGACTGAGGCGACTACGCTTATCGCTGGGGTGCGCCAAACTTGGGACGAGAAGCGTCAGGATCGCGCCGCTGGCGCAGGCCAGGTTGACCTGACAAACAATTTCCTCCTCAGGGGCGGCGGCGTGCAGGGTACGTTCGGTGCAACCGCTGCAGAGGAAGACTGGTCTGAGCCGACCTATCGCATCAGCGTGGATCACCGTCTGACTGACGACAATATGCTGTTTGCGAGTGTCTCAAGCGGTTATAAGTCTGGTGGGTTTGATTTTAACGGCGGGGCTTTTGATGGTTCTGGCGATAACGTTTCGGGCGGTGTTCAGGTCCCTTACGAACCAGAATTTGTAACCGCGTACGAAATAGGCTCCAAGAACAAGTTCGTAGATGGGAGGGCTCTGGCTAACCTCACGGCTTTCTACTACGACTATACGGATTTGCAGGTATTTCGGCTTACCGGTGATGGTCCACTCACCGACAACGCAGCTGAGTCGACCATCTGGGGATTGGAAGGAGAGTTTGAATTTATGCTCAGTGAGTCGTTCGTAGTGGATGCCTCCTTCGGCTATCTCGACGCGACTTATGATGAGTACATCGTGGAGAGGCCACCACCCGCACAAAGCTTTGCGGGCAAAACGCTGAACTACTCACCTGAGTGGACCGGACATTTAGGCGCGGAGTACCGCACATCGGTCGGAAATGCTGAACTGGTAGTCAGAGGCGATTGGTCATATCGCTCAGAGACCTACTTTGATCGTGCAAATACCGACTTCGATACGCAGGAGTCCTACAGCTTGTTTAACGCGCGTATTCGTTACGACGCGGGCAAGTGGTTTGCTGATATCTTCGGGCAGAATCTGACAGATGAAGAGTATTTGATCGGTCAGCTCATCAATCCGCCGTTTGCCTGTGGGTGTCGCACGATGAACGTTGGTCCACCCCGGACCTACGGCGTCACGATTGGCTACCGCTGGGACTGACTTGTCAGGGCATTGGCCACGTCCCATAGGGCGCGGTCTTTTTTTCGCGATGGGTCGACGAGAGGCTCGCATAACCGGAGGTATGGGAGAGTTGGGATGCTTCAAAGCGATGGTGTTGCTGGCGGCGATTTGCATGTTGCCAGCCTGCGTAGAAGGCTCACTGCAGGATGAGCCTCAAGACCCCGATTCTGAGGTGACCAAGCGTCCCAATATTCTTCTGGTGGTCGCTGATGATCTGGGCTACTCCGATCTTGGGTCCTACGGAGGCGAGATCGAAACAGCGAATCTCGATCAGCTCGCGTCAGAAGGGGTCAGGCTTTCCAACTTCCATTCTGCTCCCACGTGTTCTCCCACGCGATCGATGATCATGTCAGGCACTTACAATCATGAGGCCGGATTGGGAGCTATGTCTGAGTGGATGGCGGACAATCAGCGAGGAAAACCCGGCTATGAGGGTTTCCTGAACGATCGTGTCGCCGCTCTTCCTGCGCTGCTTCGTGATGCGGGGTACTACACGTTCATGGCGGGCAAATGGCATCTCGGCATGACACCTGACCGTGGCCCCCAGGCAAGAGGTTTTGAAGATTCGATCGCCATGCTGCCGGGCGCCGGGAGTCACTACTTGCAGCGCGGAATAAGCTCACGCCTGACATTGGTTCCCTATGCCGAAAACGGTCGGGAATTTACCTTGCCAGAGAATTTCTACTCCACCGAGTTCTATACGGACAGGGCGATCGCATACATCGATAAGTCTCGTGACAATCCAGATCGACCTTTCTTTGGCTATGTGGCCTACACTGCGCCTCACTGGCCACTTCAGGTTGACCGTCGTTATAGCGACAAGTACCGGGGTCGGTATGCGTCCGGATATGAGGTCCTGAAAAGTGAGCGCCTGGAGCGCATGATTGAGAAAGGCATCGTCGGGCAGGATGTTCAGCCATCTGCTGCAAACGCATGTAATAGATCCTGGGATGAGCTCGATCCGCAGGAAAAACTGCGCCAGGCCCGATTTATGGAAGTCTATGCCGGAATGGTTGATGCGCTTGATGAGAATTTCGGGCGGCTCATAAACCATCTCAAAGCAGTGGGTGAGTACGACAATACGTTAATCATTTTCATCTCAGACAATGGCGCTGATGCCCGACCTCCACAGGGATTGGGGGGCGAGTCCGACTACGTATCGCAAAACTTCGACAATAGCCTTGAGAACATCGGCGAGCCTAATTCATTTGTCTCTTATGGGTCAGCATGGGCGGAAGTGGGGAGTTATCCGTTCAGGCTGCATAAAGGAATGACAACGGAGGGCGGGATCAGGGTTCCTGCGATCATGAGGCTGCCCGGTCAGGTGTCAGGAGGAGGAGTGCATCATTCGTTCATGTCCGTTCTTGATCTGATGCCCACATTCCTGGAAGTAGCGGGTGCTGAGCACCCGGGCACCAGCTATGACGGTAGAGAGGTGCTCCCAATGCGAGGCAGATCCATGCTGGGTGTCCTAGCAGGGGATAGTGACTCAGCCGGGAGCGAAGTCCCCTTTGGGTTCAGTGTTCACAGACGGCAGGGCTTGCAATTCGGTCCATGGAAGATCGTGCGTCTGCCTGAATCATACGGTAGCGGATCTTGGATGCTCTATCACCTTGAGTCTGATCCTGGTGAGACCAGTGACCTTTCCGCCAGCCACCCTGGCGTAGCGGCTGAAATGGTCGAGCGGTGGGATCATTTTTCGACCAACACGGGGGTGGTGGTTGCGGAGGAAGCAGCTCGCGTGCCTCGTGAATGTGAGTCTTTCTCCAGGGAGCTATAGGGATGCATCTGATCATAGATGGTGTGAGTGAAGCGCGTCGGTCCCGAATTGTTTTTTAGCGTTACGCCCCAGCGTGTCGTTCGTTTTGGCCCGTTTGTAGTTTCCTCCCTATGGAGTGCATCACGCTAATTTTAATAGTGTCGCAATATGGTAGTTTTCTCTCTTCGCATCCGTTTAGGTTGAGTCGGAATGGCTACAAACAAGCCTGCTAGGAAAGGGATTCAGGTCATTGCGCGGGCTGCGTCCGTGCTCCGTGCCTTGGAGAATGAGGGGGACGGCCTTAGCCTTGGTCAGATAGCCAAGGTAACGGATCTCTCGCGATCCACCGTGCAGCGGATTGTAGACGCGCTGGCCGAAGAGCATCTGGTAATTGGTGCGACGCCTACATCACGCGTCAAGCTGGGTCCGGCAATTTTGCGCCTGGCCAGTAACTCCAGCTTTGATTTCGTCGAGTTTATCCGGCCGTACATCGCGCAACTGTCAAAAGAAACTGGCGAAACTGTTGATGTCTCGGAGATGCAAAAAAAGCGCACGGTATTCGTCGATCAGGTCGTGGGCTCTGCGCGGTTGAATATTATTTCACCCCTAGGAGAAGCCTTTCCTCTGCATTGTCTCGCCAGTGGTAAAGCCATGCTCTCAACGCTGGCCGACGAAGACGTTATGAAGCTCATTGGGCATAACAAGCTCGAGCGCCACACCCCGGCAACAATCATTGATCCAGAGATCCTGAAGAAGGAGCTCGCCAAGGTTAAAAAAGCAGGAGTCGCTTTTGATCACGAAGAGCACTTAGAGGGCGTGAGTGCAGTGGGGGTGGCAATTCAAGAGCCTGGCGGAACGCTCTATGCGATATCAATTCCTGTGCCCACGGTACGTTTTCGGCGCACTAAGCGGAATTTGCAGGCTGCACTATTACAGTGCCGGAAAGAGATAATTGAAGAGATCGAAAACTAGAACTTTGGCCGGGCGCGTTATGTTGAGATGCTGTTTCATATGATGATTCAAGCGAATTGGCCCGCAAGACCTTAATTCACAGACTTCCTCAAGGAGTTTCTCCGACTGGAGCAAATCTGACGATGCAAAGCGGCGTTTTAAGACTATGTCATTTAGTTACCGGCCAGTCTCGTTTGACGGACTATCAATGCTTCGTGGTGGTGGCGTGAGTCCGGTCTTGGCCCTGGTGCTTCTCTACAATATTGTTGTCATCGGCGGCATCGGTCTCTATCTCTCGCGGAGAGAGCGGCAGACCAGCAGCGTCGCAGATTTGGCGACGGGCGGGCGTAATGCCGGCCTGGCGATGTTCTCGGTGACATTGGCCATTACTTATCTCGGTTCAGCCCACGTCTACGGGCTGATGGAAATGTCCTTCGGCCTTGGTGCAGTCGCTCTTTGGTTCTGCTTTGCGCACACCATATTGATGTGTGTGATCTGTCTCGGAACAGGGCCCTGGGTACGGCGTCTCAATTGCGCGACGATCCCCGAATTGGTTGGTCGCATGTACGGGCCACAAATGCGGACATATGTGGCGTGCATCGGCGCAATGGTTGTATTTGGCCTTGTAACGCTGGAGACCCAGACCCTTGGAATCGGCATAGCTGCTATCAGTGGCTGGCCTCTGGGTTGGTCGGCGGTCGTCGGGGCTGTGCTCGGTACGGCTTATGTCACGCTAGGTGGTATTAAGCAGACTATGTGGGTGAACCTAGTAAACGCGGTCGTTATGTATGGCTCCATCATTATCGCGGGCGCCTATCTTGGTTTTGTACTTCCGGAAGGATGGGAAGGTGTGCGGGAGCATTACGTTGGTCGGGGCGAGGAATTCAAACTGAGTGTTTTTGGTACACCGGACCTCATGGTGGGTTTTGCTCTTGCGGCGATTTTCTCGGTCGTATTCTCCCAGTCGGTCAATCAGCAGGGCATGGCAGCGGCTATGTCGGCGCGTGACGAGCAAGTCATACGCAGATCGCTCTGGATCGCCGCGCCGATCAATGGTTTGTTTGGGGTTTTTCCGGTGCTCTGTGGTCTGGCAGCAGCGACTATTCCTGACTTCGCCCAACTTGGGCCCAAGCTGGCTGCGGCCACAATGATCGTAGAGCTGCTACCGACCTGGTTGGTCGTGCTCCTTCAGGCAGGTTTTCTTGGAGCGCTGCTGTCGACCTTTGCTATGTCCGCCCTGGCACCGGCGACGATATTCACGAAAGACATTGTGGGCGCCAATGTTGGCGGTGGCCTCTCGCCGGTGCAGGAGCGCAACCTGATTCGGCGCGTTATCCTGATAATAGGTGCGCTTGCCGCCTTACTAACGTTCTTCAATCAGCCGAACGTGATCCAAGCGATAACCTGGCTTTTTGCCTGGCTGGCGCCACTGTTCTTTGTAATCGTTGCTGGCCTGTTCTGGAAACGGAGTGTCGCGGCGGCGTTTGCCGTGGTCCTATGTTCATGGGTGATTAACTGTGCGTGGTCGGTGGCACCTCTGAAGAGATTCATCGTCGACTTAATTCCTGCCTTTAACGCTCTGGAAAATGCGCATATCAGCGCGCTAGTCGCGTTTCTAATGACGCTGCTGCTCTTTGGTCTTGCTAGAAGTAGTGAGCCCGCGCTGTTTCGTCCGCTTGCTCTGGGAGCTAGCGCAGCGGAGAACCGCTTATGAGCCTGGCTTTGGAACTTTTCTTGACTGCGTTAGGGATGATCTTTCTTATCGTCATCGTCGCCGAGGGGGTCTGGAAGGTGCAAAAGATCGTCGGGAAGCGAGACTAATGGATCAGACAGATATTTGGATGCTGGGCGTGGGTGCCTTTGGCGTGGTGTTCTATCTTTTGTCACTGTATTACGGCCGCAAAGGCCGTGGTCGTTAAGCGTTTTCAGGCACCCAATCTTTAAATTTACCGCTACCCGC
>MDSZ01258974.1_pt1 | contig 12563 bp, 6 predicted proteins | sample 811201 | NCBI WGS metagenome assembly MDSZ01 (sample SAMN05326647, study PRJNA326480) | marine metagenome | isolation source: seawater | place: Indian Ocean: North | collected 2010
CGCGAACTCCTTGATGATGCTATCAAGTTTGTTGCAAAAGACGAAGCACGTCACCAACAAATTGGTATGACGTTAGCAAAATATGTAGAGACACTTCAAAGATCAAATGAACAAATTGTAAAGATTGCAACTCTCATGTCGAAAAATGAGAAATCTGATGGACTAACTGAGAACGATATGGAAGATATTTATTCTATGATTAAAAAAGAGGATGATTAATGCCAGATCCCAAAAGAAATAATAGAAAAAAAAATACTTTAATGTCTCATAGAAAAAATACTACATCTAAAAGATTTAATTCTTTTATGAACGATGTTTATGATTTATTGGAAAGAGATAGGTATTTAAATTTAAAGACAGAATATGTTGCAATGATAATATCTGGACAAATAACAACAGACAGCACAGAAAATAATTTTGATATATCGACAGGAGAAAGTGAAGAAATACAGCAAACTATATATAAAATTAGATTTGTTGAAGATGATGAAAAATATAATTCTCACGAAGACCCTAGTATTTATGCAGGACAAGATAAAGAAAAATATTTAATAAGTTTACATCCGGATGCTTTTTATGAATTTAATATAACAAATAGTGTTGTAATGGCACCAGGAACTATAGTCAGGGTATCTGACAGACAAAATAAAGGTATTTATAAAATAGAAGAAATATTAGCATTTTCAGGTGAACTTATTGGTTCTTTATTTGAAAGAGCCACAGCTCCAATTTCTTCTTTTTTAAATCCAACTGCTCCTATAGGATTTTTAAAAGATTTTTTAACAACACCACAAGGAGAGTGGACAAAAGGATCTGGTGTTAGATTTCGAAATGCAGAAGAGGAAAAAAGAGCTACGCAATTTCTAAATGAATTAACAAAATTAGCAGCTCCTCATGAAATCCAAGTTCATGTTAACAGTGCATATAGATCACCAGCGGATCAAGCGAGAGTTGTAGCAGGCAATACAGCTAGAGAAAATGGAAAGAATTTAGTTGTTTATGGAGACACTACGAAAGCTATGTATTTAAAGTATGGGAAAGACGCACATGCTAATCCAAAAGGAAAAGCAATGCAAAAATTAGTTGACTATGAAACCAAAAAACTTGCTAGAGCTATCAAAAGAGATCCAAATTATCATGGTCATGGAACTGGATATGCTTTTGATTTAAGAATCAGGGGATTAAACAGACAGAAACTTAAGTTATATAAAGATTTAATTGAATCAATTGGAGCTAAAGTTTTATATGAAACTCATCCACCTCACTATCATGTCTGGCTAAAAGACTGGACACCAAAAGAAGAAACACTAACTGATAAAGCTGGTGCATTAGCTGATAAAGGTCTAGAATTTATGAAAAATTTAACAAATTCTTACAAGGAAGATTCAGAGTGACAAAGAAGCAAAGAATAGTAGAACAACAAAAAACTGCTTCCGGTACTCCAACTGGTATGAATAATAATTTTGTTATTGAAAAAGTTCCTAAATTGAGACAAACTAATTCTCAAGTACTTATAGAAGGGAAAAATAATGCTTTTATAAAATTAGGAAGAGACCAAGATGCCAGTAGAGCTTCTGGTGCTGGTGGTAAAGGATATACACAATGTGGTGCAATCGACATTGTCGTAGGACTTGATGGCGCTAATGATCCCCATGATGAAAAAAGAGATCCTAATTTTTTCAATGATTCATCAAGGATATATTTGACACAAAAAGGAAAAATCAATCATTATTTTGGTGCTGCAAAAGGATCTTCTAGTGGCGCTGAAAAATGGGATTCTGGTATTGGAATTAAAAGTGATAATGTGAATATTATTGGTAAAAAGCATATAAAGTTAATTACCAGTAAAGCCAGAATTAATTCAGAAGAAAGATCTGGACAAGGTGGCGTTTTAGATGGCGCTGGAAAAATTGATTTTATAGCAGGTAATTTTTCCGGAGAAGAAAATGTTAAATCATTTGAAGTTTTTGGTTTAAAAATTCCTACAAAAAAAGCAAAAGTGTTACAACCTCTTGTAAAAGGAGATAATTTAGTAAATTTTTGTAATGATCTATTAGAAGTTATTGAAGATTTACAAGGCGCTATTTTAGATAACAGGAGAGCCACATTAGAATTGGCGACAAATTATGCTTCTCATATACACCCAGGTGTTTGTGCAGTAGGTCCCGTAGTTACAACACCAACACCAATGGCAGCAGCAATAGTTTCCACTATAACATCTCAAGTGTCTAAAATACCACAAGACGTACTATCTACAACAAATGTAGCTGGTTTAAAAGAAAATTATTTGAATCCAAACTTTCCGGAATATATTAATAGTAAAAATGTAAATACAACATAGGAACCACAATGAGTAAATTTTTAGGACTATCAAAAGAAGAATGCGAAGTATTAATAATTGAAGAACCAGAAAGGCCATTAACCTGCCCTTCCTGTGTGCCTGATTTATCTGCTCCCAATATTGACTGGTTAACGCAAACAAAACCATATTTTGACCCAAAAACATGTGAATATATTATAAACTTTTTGGCACCAGATAAAGTCCAAAATTTAAAAGAACCACTGAAAGAATATATTAAAACAGCTAAAATACTTGGAGCCGTCCAGCTAACAAAACACTTTAACAAACAAAATATTGTAGCACCAGACTCATCGTCAGAAGATCCAAACATGAAAAAAATAAAAGCATCTATGGTGAATACTTTTGTTGATAGGTCAAACCTTATACGTATAAGGGTAGCTATTAATGCAGTAGATATGGACAAACTAGCTGATAGAATTATAGATCCAAACGAAGAAGATCCTGATAATTCTAATAGTGACTTACCAACAGAATTGATTATCAATGATTCAAATTTTGAGTTTAGTAATGAATTATTTACTACCATGGTAGGTCTTCGCGGCTATGAATATAAACAAAACATCTCAGCTGCTACTAGTCGTACACTAATTCGACGAGACAGTGAAGAAGAATTTGTTATTTTTAAATATTCTAAATTTATTGATAATATAAATTCATTTAAAGACAAACTAGAAGAGTTCTTGAAAGATAATGGTTTTAAGATTTTAAGTATTTTTAATGTTGTTAGTTTTGAAAAAGCTGTTAAAAAAATAAGAATAGAATTAGATAACAGTAATGAAGATTTCCCTCTTAAAATAAACAAAGTATTTGTAGAATCCGAGGGTTGTCCTGAAGTAGAGCTGTTGATTGGCATTGATGATTTTAAACAAAAAGCATATATGCCTGATGCAATATTTTTCTTGTCAAATTTTGCAAGTGCATATGGCGATATTATTGCCGAACCAACAAAAGATTGGATAGAATTTTCAACCGACTACATATATCCTCCAGTTTTAATAGACACAGAAGGAGACAGTGCATTGGCATCAGGGCAAAGCTCAGGTCCAGGTGGAAATTATAATATTGGTGGAGAGCCAAGTGAATGTAATATATTAGATCTTTCACTATCAACTATGTTTGAAAATTTTTTAAATGATTTGGCTGTTGGTGTAGGGGATCTATTTGCTATTGGAATGGATGCTAATTCTTGCTCTCAAGATCCTAAAAAATCAAATCCAACAGTTAAACAATTCATGAATCCAATTAAACAAAGAGAATTTGAAAATCTTTATAGAAAAGACTTAGAAAAAAGAAAAAAAAAGATTTTCAAAAACTTTAAGATTACTTGATGAAGCAGCAGAGGAAAAAAGAGAAAACGAAACAGATCTAGAATATCAAGAAAGAAAAAAAGAAGCTATAGAAAAAAAGCAAAAACTTTTAGAATTTATTGATAGGTCATCACAAGAAGAAGCAAATAGATTACTAAATGATGATTTACAGAACAATCCGGATAAATATAATCCTTTAACAAACATGTGGAGAGAATCATTAGATGCTAAATTTAATTCAGATAATTCCATTTTTGAAATCTGGGAGGCTATAAGTGAAAGTGATGGTATAAGTGAATTAGCAAAGTTTCAAACTTACATTGATACAATTGGTCTTTGCGGCTTAAACAAAGGAATGCAGAACGGATTAAATTGTTTATTTAAACAGGTTACTTTTGAAGATGCTTTTAAATCAATTATAAAAGTTTCCTTTGGTAAGCTTCCTCCTGATTTTTGGGAAAGTGTTCTTTTAGCGGGTTTAACTCCTCTGCAACAAACAGAAATAAGAAATAAAGTTGCTAATAAGCTAGGAACTAACCTAGAAAATGTAAAATGGCCATGGGAAATGGGTCAAAACAATAAAGAAATACAAAAACAAAACGCCCAGCGAGATGCAATTAAAAAACAATACATTGCTGACTTAGAAGAAGACATAAAAAACGGTGATGAAGAGGCGATAAAATTACTTAAAGAAGAAAAAGATAGACAAATAAGAATTTTAAAAAATTCAAAAACTATTATTTCAGACTCTGATGAGGCCAAATTTACTTTTGATATCGATACTTTAGACGAAAAACAAATCGAAGAAATTGCTGAAGAAAATGCATATGAAGCCTTAGCTGAAAAACAAGCTAAGAAACAAGGGACAGGAAGAAGAGAGACAGATATTTCAAGTGACCTAAATGAAGTTTTAGGAGATATAGTAGAAGCATATGTAGAGGTTATATTTGAGCTTTTTGGAATTGATGATTTATTAGTACTTTTTGAAAGTGTACCTATGGTTCAATTACTTTATGCTTTTGCACAATCTTTTGTTAAATGTCCTACAAAAGTATTGAAAGATTTAGAGCAAAATAAAATTAAAGAATTCAAATTAGATATATGCAATCCAAGTGCTCCTGTTATTAACAAAAAAATACCAAAAATTGATTTTAATATGAGTCCTTTGAAAGTTATATCTACAAATTTCAAAAAGATAATAAGAGAAACGATAACAAAAGTTTTAAGCAAATTAATAAAAATGATTTTAGATTTTTTGGAAGATAATCTTTGTAAGTTAGCGGAATTATTTGGTAAACTAGCATTGAGACCAGATCAATTTTTTGGCGATTTGGGGGGAACATTTAGAAAAGCATTTTGTCCCGATGCATCAGAGGAAGATGCAAAAAATTTAGCCAATAATTTATTAAATAACATAGGGCTAAAAGATGATGATATATCAAGTGCAATAGATTGTTTGGGAGGTGCACTAGCTGGATCTTTTACAGAGGATGAATTGGTATCTCTGATGATTGATGAAAACCCAAGTCCTGCATTGCTAGATAGAGTTGCCGATGTTGTTAGAGTTTCATGCCCTAGATTTGCAGATGTTTTTGGTGATAGAGATGGGGCCAAAAACATTTTTAATAGAATTAGAGATTTACTACCAGAAGAAGCAAAACAAAGATTAAGAGATTTAACTTCAATACCTTCAAATATGCCTCTCTATGATACTATATGTTTAACGAGTGAAGAACTTGAGCTTTGGGATAATCTTAGAAGAGGAAATTTAGAAGCTGCAGGTTTATCTCCAGAAGAAGCAGCTGAGCAGGTTGAAAATTATAATAGGAGAGCAAGAAATTCTTTAGAAGAAATTCTTGATGGTTTGGGGGTAGATGGTCCAAATGAATTATTGGAAGATGCTCTTCAAGATCTGTTTGCTCCCAATGATGGTAAACCACCAGGGTGTGACTTAAAAGAAGGAGAATCTAATTTTGGATCAAAAGCTATCAAAGAAACAGAAGATATAGTAAGAGTACAAGACGATATATCTGATAGAATCATGAATATAATTGGCGATGCATTTGATAGAGAATACTCTGAAAATCCTAATCCATTTTCACCATCTTTGATTCATAGAATTATGAGAGACACACAAGGAAATGATTATGGATATCATGGGTTTTTAGAAAATTTATTTTTTACTAGATTAGATTATCATAATTCAGAAGGATCTGAAGAAAAAAAAGAAACAGCTCCGTGGTGGACGAAATTTCTTGGTGGTATTTTAGATGGAACAACATCCATAGGCGATGATGGAGGATATTATCCAGAAACGATTGGAAAAGAACTAGAAGTGCAAGGATCACTTGATTATGAATATGCAACTTTAGAGACGAATATTGTCGCACCAGAAATATTTCAACCAGATTATAAAGTATCATTTAATGCTGAATATTTATCTGATGATGAATATGGATATGTTGGATATTATTCTGATATTGCAACAGATGATTTAAATAAAATAATGAACTATTCATTAAAATCTAAAACTTTAAATAAAGATCCAAAAATATATGAAGAATCAGTGAATATAGAAAACGGTATTAAACAAATAATAGATAATTTTGCTCTTAATAGTGACAATAAAAAGAGAGAAGCATTTTCTAAAATGATACAGCAAAAATTATCTCCTTTATCTTTAAAACCAACTATTGATTATAATATTCTTTTTGATAAAACATGTGAAACAGTATTTAATTCAATCAAAAAAATTATATTTAAAGATTCCCCTGGGCTTTTATTTGGATTTGAAGAAGAAGATTTAACAGAAGAAGAATTAACATATGTTGGTCCAAATGGAGAAGAGCCATATAAAGATTTTTATTCTGAAGAAGATAAAGTATTGGGCCGCGCCAAACAAGAAACAGACAGAGTATTTTTTCTAAACCCAGATCAATATGGCGGTTCTTATATGGTTCCTCCAGTTTATATAAGACCAAAAGCAAATAAAGGGTGGATGAAAATTTCTGAAGTTGTAACGCCTTCTAAAACAGCTTGCGCCCCAGAAGCAGAGAGCATAATTAAATTTTCTGAGATCAAAAAGCATGTTAATGATGTTAGAAATTCATTGAATTTTGATCCTAGAATAAAAGCATCTATAGATCAATGTTTTGTTGAAAAACCTTTTGACAAAATTTTAAGTAAAAGTGCCGCTAGTTCACTAGATGGTATTTCTAGAATCCATATAAGAATGGCAATAATTAAAATTTTAACCAAATCATTTCCAGCTTTAACTAACTTAAAATATACTGAAGAAAATTATGGTACAGTTTTAACTGATATTATTTACGAAGAATTATATAGTAATTTAACAAGCATTGATCCTATTTGGCCAACAGATAAAAAAACAAACATATATGCTATGTTGGTATTAGAACAAATTGTGCAATCATACGAGAGAGAAGAAATAAAAGGTTTACCATCTGGTAGTATTGGTGGCAAAGATTTGAGCTCTTTAGAGCCCAGTGTTCAAGATGCATATGAAAATATTGTATATATAAGGGACAACTATACATATAATAATATATTTGTAAGAGACGGAGCCTTAAAAAGAATCTTTCCTGCTAACGACGATATTAGTTTTCTACAAAATGAAAATTTTGCATTATATGGAATGGCTTATAAAAAATATGGCGAATCTTTATTTAGTGAGGATTTTAGGTTTGATTGGAATGGCTGTTCATATCTGCCGTTTACAAACCCTCCAATACCGATATTACCTTTTGTTGATTATAAATTATTTTCAAAATCTTTTGCCATTAGATTAGGTTTGGAAAGTGTTAAAGTTATTACGAAAAAAATAATTCAAAAAGAATTGGAAAAAATATTAAACTACTTTCATGAAAATTTTGAACCAAAAATAGAAAATTTACTAGAAAATTTATTAACTAGTGATAGTTTATTTTATGATAATAATTTGAAATCTTTTGGTACAACAGATTATTACAAAAGAAAAAAAATGGGATCTTTAACTGATTTTGGTGATGTACACGAAGCTCAAATTGAAGTTCAAAATAGAACCCCATGGGATGATCTTCCAGAAGAAGAATCGTTGTTTAAAATAGAAAAATATGTTAGATTTATAAAAAAAGAAGAGGGAGGAAATGAAGTATTAGACATAGAAAGAGCTTATGATGGAACTGTTCGTGAATATTTAGGAAACAAAGGTGTCCAAAGTTTAGAAAAAGCTCAAGAGTTTATTGATCTTCAGAAAGAAGAATATGGAGAACTCTATATATCAGAACTATTTGGAGATGCAGAATTAAGTGAAGATGCTAATTCTTATACGGGACACATGGGTATCAGTTATGGAATAAGAATAATATTTAGAGCACCACAATCTTCTTTTGTAATTGCAGATGGTGAGCTTTCTGATGAAGATAGAAATTTAAGTAATCTGGAAAAAGCATATTTTTGCAAAAATTCTCAAAGTCAAATATCTCTTACAAATGCAAATAATTTTTCAATTCCGATAATTTCTAGAGAAATAGAATTAAAAGACAAGCAAATCAAAGAAATAAACTTCTTATCTGGAGAAGATAGTTATGATTTGGAATGTTTACTTAAAAAGCTATCTGAATCTGATGAGTATAAATTACTATTCAAATATTTATGTCCTGCTAAAGCTAGTGCATCAATGTCACTTTTGTACTCTAATGAATTTTTTATACAATCAATAGGCATGAATGATGGTTGGTCTGGACCTCCTGGTGGAGAAAGTGGCTCTAATATAGAAAAGAAAAAAGATATTTTGGGTAATTGGGATCATGAAGTAGGTGCTAATTTTACAGACACAGAATTAATTAGCAGAAAATATTTTGCATCTTTTTATGATAGCACTAAATTTATTAATAATGAAAATTTTAGACTGCCAAAAATAGAACTACCCGATTTATTTGGTATGTTATTTGGTCAGTTTAAGCTACCTCAAATTAATTTGTCTGTAGAACTACCAGATTTTGAATGGCTTGGGCATAAAATTATAAAAGAAAACCCATTGGATAAAAATTATGAAGTGTGCGAAGAACCAGTAGATAAATTTTTTGATTAAATATTTATAAAGAGGTTCCAGATATGATTTATGCACCAAAATTTCCTTTAAAATTTCATGAAAAATTAGTTTTTGAAAATATTAAGGACACAAAAGAGTTAGTTAGATTCCATATGACCAATTTATTACTAACAAATCCAGGCGAGAAAATAAGTGATTCCAATTATGGAATAGGAATAAGACAGATGTTGTTTGAAAATATGACGCGTGGAACTTTAAATTTGTGGTCTGATAAAATAACAAGACAAATAAATACATATATTCAATATATTCAGTTAAACGATGTTAATATAATTCCTATGTTTGAAGAAAATAAAATTAATATCAAAATTATGTACAGTTTTTTAAAAGAAACTGAACAACAGATACTTGAAATGTCTCTAAATATTGGAGACACTGGAACATCAGGCCCATCATATTAGAGGAACAATAAATGCCAAAAAAACCATTAATTAAATATACTAGTAGAGATTTTGATTCAATAAAAACTGATTTAGTAGAACATGCAAAAAGGTATTATCCAAACTCGTATAATGACTTTTCTGATTCTTCTTTTGGCGGGCTTGTGATGGATAGTGTTGCATATGTTGGCGACATGTTGTCGTTTTATCTAGATTTTCAAACAAATGAAAGTTTTCTAGAAACTAGTTTGGATTTAAATAATATAAGAAGAATAGCGTCACAAATGGGTTATAATTATTATGGTAATCCTTCTTCTTATGGAATTGCAACTTTTTATGTTTTAGTACCAGCAGCTTCAACTGGTCTAGGCCCAGATACAAATTTTATACCGATTATCAAAACCGGCACGAGATGTAGATCAGAATCTGCAACTTTTACTTTAACAGAGGATGTAGATTTTAACGATCCTTCAGTCGAAATTGTCGCAGCTAGATTTGATGATAATACTGGTAAGCCCACAGAATATGCTATGAGATCATTTGGTCAAATAAAATCCGGGGTTGAATTTTATACTGAAATAGATGTAGGAGAACAAATTAAATTTTTAAAAGTCAGGGTTTCAACCGCCGCTGTTAATGAGATAATTTCAGTCTTTGATTCAGAGGGACATCAATATTATCAAGTTGATAATCTCTCTCAAGAAGTTGTATACTTAGAACAAAGCAATCCTAATGTAACAAGTGATGGTGTTAGATCGATATTGAAACCATTTATAGCTTCTCGTAGATTTGTTGTAGAGCAAGATCAAAATGGAACGTATTTACAGTTTGGATATGGCTCAGAAACACAAATTGATCAATTTGGATTAGCAGACCCTTCTCAAGTTGTTTTAAAAATGAATGGTAAAAATTATATAACAGACACAGCATTTGATCCAAATCGATTTTTAGGCACTGATAAATTTGGAATTGCTCCAGAGAATACAACTTTAAAAATAATTTTTGGATCAAATGATTCTAATGATGTGAATTTACCAATTAATGGATTAATAGAAATCTCTAATTTAAAAATTGAATTTCCAAATAATATAACAACACCAAATATTTCGAAACAGTCCGGTGTGATATCAAGTGCAGAAGTTACAAACGATTCAATTATAACAGTTGAAAGAGCAATACCAACTCCAGAAGAAATAAAATATAGAGCTTATGCAGTCTATTCAGCTCAAAATCGTGTTGTAACAAAAAACGACTATGAAGCTTATATTTATCAAATGCCAAGAAAATTTGGAAAAGTTTCTCGTGTGAATGTTGTTAATGATCCAAGTGGAATTAATAAAAGATTAGCAATGTATGTAATATCAAAAAATAATCTAGGGTTTTTTGTAAATACAAATGACACAGTCAAAAGAAATTTAAAAGTATGGCTGAACAAAAATAAAATGATGAGTGACCAAATAGACATTTTTGATGCTAGAATTATAAATGTTGGTTTTAATTACAAATATAATATTGAATCTGGATTTTCAAAAACACAAGTTCAAGCTGATGTATCTGCAGCTGTTAGGGAATTATTCGAAGAAAAATTATATATTGGAGAGCCGATATATATTACTAAACTATACCAAACTATTAACAGGGTTCAAGGAGTCGTAGACACTCTAAAGGTTACACCACTTATAAAACAATCAGCTAATTATTCTAACTTAGGTTTAGAGATTGATGAAATTTTATCTAAAGATGGAACATTTCTCAAGTGCCCTAAAAATTGTGTATTTGAAATTAAATTTCCAAACCAAGATCTCAAAGGAACTATATTGTAATGAGCATTTTAAGATATACAGCAAGTTTAGATAACACAATAACAAACGCGTTTGAAGAAAACCTTACAACTAGAGGTACAGGATCTAATATGGGCGCATCGGATATTCTAGAAGTGTTTTCAATACGAGGGCAATCTCATTCTGGTTCTGTTGAGCTATCTCGTGTTCTTATTCAGTTTCCATTGTCTCAAGCATCATTAGATAGAACTGCGGGTTTATTACCGGCTTCCGGAGATGTAACATGGAAACTTAAAATGTACAATGCTCCTCACTACACAACAACTCCTCGTTCATATGATATTAAGGTATCTGCTGTTTCTGCTTCGTGGCAAGAAGGAATAGGTCTAGATATGGAAAATTATACAGATCTTACAAAAGACAAAAATGGATCGAATTGGCTTAAAAGATCTGGCGCTACTAGTTGGACTTCAATCGGAGGAGACTATCATGCAAACTCTTCCTCCTTACAATCTTTTGATACAGGGTTAGAAAACTTAGAGATTGATGTTTCGGGAATTGTAGAAAAATGGTTAACCGGTTCAAATTCTTGGAATAATTATGGATTCGGAGTAAGATTTTCAAACACATATGAAGGATATTTTAGTTCTTCCACTGGTTTGGATGTAACTGGCAGTGGAGATGTAACTGGATCTAATCGTACTTCAGATATAGGTTCTTTGCACAATACCACTGGAGCTGTAGATTCTTATTATACAAAAAAATTCTATGGACGAGGAACGGAGTTCTTTTTCAAGCGTCCTGTTCTGGAAGCACAATTTAATGATAGTACAAAAGACGATAGAGGGAATTTTTATATAAGTTCATCTCTTTTACCGGCTGCGGATAATCTTAATTGTCTTTATTTTTACAATAAATTTAAAGGTCGCCTTATTGATATTGCAGGAGAGTCTTCAAATGTTCCAACATTAAAGCTTTATTATTCATCTGGCTCAGTTCCAACAGGCAGTGCTCGTGGATTTCAAAATTCTTCTGGTACCGCAGTGTCACAATTGAATGCCTCTAGAGTATCAACTGGAATCTATAAAGCACAACTAGCAGTAACTAGTTCAATTATTACCGATACTTACCCATATTTAATGGATGTTTGGTCTTTTGGAGGTGTAGAGGTACTAACAGGGTCGGTAATAACTCCAAAGACTTTTAGGCCGGAAACTTACGAAAAATCGACAAATTTTGTACTATCTATGACTAATCTCAAACCGGAGTATGGAAAGGACGATCTCGCGAAGTTGAGACTGTATGCTAGAGAAAAAAATTGGTCTCCAAACATATACACCGTGGCAAAAACTAAACCAGAGAACAAACTAATTATCTCAGGTTCTTATAAAGTAATCAGAATGATTGATGACTTAACTGTCATAGACTATGGAACCGGTTTAGTAAAATATACAGAGCTTTCTTATGATCAAAATGGTAACTACTTTGAATTTAATATGGACATGCTTGAACCGGGATATCAATATGGTTTTAAGTTTTCAATTTATGATGAATACACACAAAGTTATTTGGAACAACCATATATATTCAAATTTAGGGTATCATAATGAGTATCAAAGA
>MDSZ01195827.1_pt1 | contig 12561 bp, 11 predicted proteins | sample 811201 | NCBI WGS metagenome assembly MDSZ01 (sample SAMN05326647, study PRJNA326480) | marine metagenome | isolation source: seawater | place: Indian Ocean: North | collected 2010
CGATCAACTGCTTTGCAATCGCCATGTCGCCCTGATGGTTTTGACCAATCTCAGCGATGATGTAGGTCTGCCCTGCGGCGACGGCTTCGGCGAGGTCGCTGATGGCCATGCACCACGGCACCGGACCCGAGGTTATCAGCCTGATGACCGGAGGTCACTCATTCGGCATCGGTCCACGCTTGAGGCGCTCCACCGTCCGCCATCCATCGGGCCAAAGCGGCCACGCGAGCCCCGTTTTTCCCGTCTGCGCGGTGGCCGAGGCGGGCAAAGGCCCGCTGGCAGGCGGCTTCATCGGGACGAAGGCCATCGTCGAGGATGGCGGAAAGGTCGTCATAAGCGAACACCGCCCCTTTGAGCAAGGCCAGGAGGGCCGTCACCTCTTCGGGTGGCGCGGCGCCATCGGCCGGCCGGATGGTGTTGATGAATGGTGTACGGAACGCAAGCGCAGGAATCACGACCGATGTGGCGGGGGAAAGCACCACTGCGGCGTGCCGGACCAGCGGCAGATAGAGGTCTTGATCCATCGTGGTCACCACGCCTTCGGGCATGGCAAGAACGCTCCCGTGGCTGACTTCCACCGGGTGAGGTTTGTGCACAAACACCACGTCATCACGTTCCCCGTACGCGGCCAAGGCCTTCAGAAAGAGGGCGTCAGCAGGGCCTTTGACCGGCGGCCTGTGGGAGCCAAGCATCAACACGATCTTTCGAGCCGGGTCAAGGCCCAGAGCCTCATGCACGTCGACGTCACTGGCCGCCTCCAGGCCATCAAGCGAGGGCGAACCTGTGATGATTTGACGTTCGGCCGGAGCGCCCACGCCGACGTTGATGTCACGGCACACTTCGGACCATACCGCGTTGGCGTTGCACCCCATCATGCTGCCCCGATACCCCAACCATGGCCACGTCAGCGTCGGGGAGCCGTGGTCGATCGACAACACGGGAATCGCCTCCCGCTTCGCCCAAGGCACGACCTGGTGCTTGGTCCAGCCTTGGTTGGGCGTCACCACGATGACGACATCGGGCCGCCACGGCAGCTGACCACGAGCGGGGGGGAAGGGTGTGCTCCACGCGTCGTTCGACGCGTCCACGTTTTCGCCTGCTGGCCCTTCCCATTGCCATTTCCTGGCGTTGTATGGATTGCGGGCCCAGCCAAATCGGGCCCAGAGAAAGCCATTGACCATGCGGCCAAGTTTCGTTCTCGCCTCGTAGGCGTAGGGGCCGGGCGTCGAGTTCCCGATGACCAACAGGGCCTCGTCTCCAGCCTCGGTCAACGCATCGAGGACCGTGGTCACGTGCTGCCGGTTGGTTGGGGCTTCACCGGCCACCACGAGTGCGCGCATGACCTCCCCGCCCGCACGAAGCGCTCTCTGCTTATAGCGACCCAAGCCTTGATGAACGCATTGGGAAGGTCTTGGCTTGCATGTCCGACGCGTTCGAAGGGCAACGAGAAGCCTACCGCCGCGACGGGTTCGTCGTGGTACGGGGCTTGCTTGACGTCGATGAAGCGATGGAGTTGCGGCGGCGCCTCGTCGAGCACTCTGGCGTGACGGACGCGGATTTTGATGACGTGGAAGACGGCGTCCCTCGAAAGTGGACCTCTCCAGCCGGCGTGGCCAGCGTGCCGGAATTCCAGCACCTGCTGTTCGACGAACGGCTGATTGGGCTCGCTCGTGGGGTGCTCGGGCCGGACGCGGTCTACTTGCATCACAACGATCTGCACGCAGGGTATTCCTCGCCCGGCTGGCACCGCGACAACGTCCACCGCACCTTCAACGCCGGCGCGGATTGGGACGAAACGGCCGCGCCCTACCGCTGTGCTCGCATTGCCCTGTACCTCCAAACCCATGCCGAATCTGGATTCAAATTCGGGCTCATTCCCGGTTCGCACCGTCGTGAGTCTCGTTTGGTCCGTTGGGAGCGCCAAGCACCACGGTTCTCGACCGTGCGCCGTGTGTTGATGGGGCAAGGGCTGGCCTTTGCTCGTGCGCGGTGGATCGCCACAGAGCCCGGCGACGTGGTCATTTTTGATCATCGGGTGCTTCACTGTGGAGGGCGTACGCGGGGACCAAAATACTCGATTTACCTCGGCGCTGGCGTCCAAAACCATCACTTCGATCGGCATTGGTCCTACTACCGAGACCTGCGCACAGACCTGCAATACCCACGCGTGCCTGAAACGCTGCGCGAACGTTTGCGGTCCGAGGGATTGTGGCCCAGCGACGAGGTACCCGCCCTCGATCATGTTGAGCACGCCTTCCTTCCAAACACGGCATGATGGTCGATTCGCGACGCTCCCGCCCACCACGCTCAAAGGGGTCGAAACGAAGGCGGGGGTGTGAGCGCCCGCCGCCTCTTTGCCGCAGTGCGTGACCTCGACCCCCCGGGCGGGGGTGCAGAGCGTTCGCTTGCGGCCCTCCTCAACGGGCTCGCTGTGCCGGGTCCAACCCTCGATACGGCTCCGGTTTACACCCCAATGATGCCTGCGGAAGAGGTCCCGTCCCACCCTGCGTGGTTGGTGCAGGCTTTTGCCAGCCAAGACCGTGGCGACCCCATCGGTCTGCTGGAACCGGACGTGCTCTTCTCCAGCACGGATTTGGCCATTGAGGGATTCTGGTCAAAGGTGGCGTGGGGGCTCCGTGAACGCAGTGGGGAGCGGCGGCGGCGCAGGTGGGCGCATGACCGGCACATCGCTCGCCGAAGCGGGCAATTCGCCAAACATGTTGGGGCATGGTTGGACGGATTGGAACACACCGGTGGCCTTGGCCTGACGCAACTCGAATGGGCACCAGGGGCGGCGCAGGCCTTCCGTGCGCGAAACATGCCCTACATCATGTTCGTCCGCGACGATACCGTCTTCCGGCTCGAAGAGCGGTTCCGTCCAGTGATGGAAGACGCCGCCCTCGTGTGCGCGGCCGGAGAAGGGTTGCTGAACGACATCCGGTCCCGCTTCGCCATTCAACGCGGCCACAGTGTGCCTCTGCCCGTGGATTTTGGAGGACGTTTTGGCAGCATGGAGGACGTGGTGGCCTTGCGTGACGAAACACAAGGGAGGCGAGAAGACGGGGCTGCGCCGATCATCGGTGTGATGGTCGTCACACCAGAAAAGGGGCTCCGCATGTACCAGCGCCTGCTTCCACGCCTCTTGGAACGGTGGCCGGAAGCGGAAGTCCACGTGGCCGGCGGAAGCGTCTATCCGCAAGAGCTCGCCCACCACCCGAATGCTCGAATCCTCGGCCACGTGGATGCAGCGGACTTCTTTGCCAGCATTGACGTGCACCTCATCCTCTTCGAAACGACCGGTTCTTGGGGCCGTGTCATCGGCGAGGCAGGCTTGTTCGGTGTGCCGAGCGTGACCTCTGATGTTGGCTCACAGCGCGAAGCACTGGGCGAAGGTGGCATCTTGGTTCCTGACGGTCATGACGTCAACGCGGTCATCGACGCGCTGCAGGCGGTGTATGCCGATCGTGCACGCTACGGTGAGTTGGCACGCCACCACACGAAGATGGTCGATCATCGGCGTTCGGTGGCGGCCTTCCGAACCGGAATTGAAGCCTTGCTTGAGCAACTCTGAGCCGGAACCCTTGAGGGGTTCGTCACGGCACCCCAACCATGGAACCGGCGGAGGTGTGGGGCGAGCGCTGGAGCGCCATGACCGCCCCCATCGCGCGTCAATACATGACCACGGCCGTACGCTCCAACAGCTTGGTCTGCCTCGCTGCAGACAAATCTCGCATCAGCGACCTTCTCGCACTCGTTCGCAGCGTCGGGCCCTTCTTGGCGGCCCTGAAGACCCACGTTGACGTGGTTGAAGACTGGACGGAGGAAGGATGGGGGGAGGTTCGCGCGGCGGCGGACGACGTCGATTTGCTGCTGTTTGAGGACCGGAAATTCGCTGACATCGGTGGCATCACCCAGAAGCAGATGCACGGGTTGTACGGCATCGCCGGTTGGGCCGATCTTGTGACCGCCCACCTCATCTCTGGGCCCGACATCGTGGACGGGTGCATGGCCGCATGGGCCGACGTTGGGCGCAACGGAGGCGTGCTCCTCTTGGCTCAGATGTCCAGCCGTGGCAACCTGCTTGCGGGCGCGTACTCTGATGCGGTCGTTGCGCACGGGCGCAGCCACGACGGCGTCATGGGATTCATTGGAAACGGCAGCCGGCCTGAAGAATTGCGTGATTTGCGTTCCCGGGTCGGCGAAGAGCGGATGATTTGGACGCCGGGCGTGAACCTCGTGGTGGGCGACGGTGCGATGGGCCAGCGCTACGGCCACCCTCGCGAAGCGGTGTTGGCCGGATCCGATGCCATCATCGTTGGCTCAGGCATTCACAAGGCCGACGATCCTGTTGCGGCCGCCAAGGCCTACGCTGAAGCCTCCTGGCAGGCCTTGCTTGAGCGGAGCGGTGCCTGATGGACGCGGTCGACCTCATTGGATGGATGTTGGCCGCCCTGTCCATCGCTGCCATCGTGTGGATGCTTCGAGCGGCCGCGCGGCGAGACCGTGCGCTCGATGCTCGTTTGGCTGCGGGAGATATGTCGCTGTTCGACGACGCCAACTTGGACATCGAAGAAGTGGTCCGAGCGCCTGCTGGTTCCACGATCCAGCCTGGACGTTTGATGGAAATCGGCCCGCAACCGCCCTTCAAATGACGATCATGCCGGTTTGGTAGGCATATCCTGCGCCACCGAGGACTGCAAGCACCAAGAGCGCGAACAGGCGACGGCCCCAACGACGGTTCTTCTTTGGTGGCGCGCCCTCCCCGTTCACGATTTTCTTGAATTCTTCAAACGACACCCGGGCGTCTCCATCGGTGTCGCCAAGGTTCAGCATCTTCTTGACCTCCGCGTCCGTCAACCCTGACCCGACCGCGCTCATGCCGTTGAGTGCGACCTTCAATTCCTCGAAGTCGATGTCGCCTGAATTGTCCGTGTCAATCTCCGCGAAGACCGCACGCAATTCATCTTCGGTGTACACCTGCGGCTTCGCCTTGGCAACCGCAGGGAGCGGGGGCAATTCCCCGTCCACGACCACGGCGGGCAAGGGTGGCAGCGGAAGGTCGGGAAGTGGGAGGTCAAGGGGCGGGGGCGTTCGATCCGGGTAGAGCTCTTCGAGGTCTTCCAGGCCGGGTGCAGCGGGAACTGGGCCTTCAACGGCCGCCCAGACCTCGTCGAGGGCGCTGCGCGTCACGGGCTTCTCCAGCACCGCCACGGCACCGGCGCTGAAGCCCGCGTCTTTTGCAAGGGCCAACATCCTGCGGGGTGCAACGAACATGATGCGTTCGTCGCCGCCGTGCTCGCGCATTTCCAGTGCGGCGAGGTGCCCGTCCAGCGAGGGCAAATCGAGGGCAAGCACGACCAATTCAGGGTCCAAGCGGATGTATTCGTCAACGGCGAGGTCCCCGTCTTCGCAGACGCTGACCTCGAAACCGCGCCCCTGAAGGAGCTCGGTCAAGCGAAGGACGTTCATCGGATTCGAGTCCACCAACAGGACGGTCGGGGCGACGTCCGAGGCGGTCATGACTCCAACCCACTGCACTGCCGGACATGAAGGATGCGCCGGTTCGGCCTCAAAGCGACTCGGACGGGCCGTCCCTTGGAGACGCGAACGTCTGCTTCACGGTTTCAGCGTCGCGCTCCTCTTCCTCGAGTTGCCGCTTGCGTCCTGGTGCTTTGACGAACTGCAGACGCAATTCTGACAACAGGCCGTCAAGCAGGGCCTGAGATTTTGCATCCAAGTTACCGCTTGTCGTGGTCTGCAAGGCCCCGATGAGATCGATGGCTTCCTTGGCCTCGGGCAGGTTGAACTGGAACCCTCCCTCCGGGTGCGGCAAATGGCCGAGGTTCAACAGCGCCGTACGCTGAAGCATGTGGATCAATTGGAACAGGCGTTCCGTGGCCTCGTCGGGGAACACGGTGTCCATGATCAACGCCTCACTCGAAAATTTCCTCAATCAACCAATCCGGATCAAAGGGCGTGAGGTCTTCGTAGCCCTGGCCCATGCCAGCGAACACGATCGGTCGGCCCGTCGCGAAGGCGATGGAGAGGCCGGCTCCGCCCTTTGCATCGGTGTCGAGTTTCGTCAACACAGCCCCATCAAATTGGAGCATGGACTGGAACATGCGGGCCTGTTCGACGGCGTCGTTGCCCGCCAAACTGTCGCCCACAAAGAGCGTAAGGTGTGGATTGGCCACGCGACGAACCTTGGCGAGTTCGTTCATGAGGTTGGTTTTGTTCTGCATTCTGCCGGCCGTGTCGACCAACACCACGTCGATGTCCTTGGCCTTCGCTGAGGCGATCGCGTCCCGCGCAATGGCCGCGCTGTCGCCGCCGCGTTGGCTGGAAATGCATCGAACACCAAGGTTCTCGCAATGCTGTTCCAATTGCTGAATGGCCCCCGCACGAAAGGTGTCGCCGGCTGCAGCAAGGACCGAATGGCCCTGCGACTGAAGGCGGTGGGCCAATTTCGCGGTCGTCGTCGTTTTGCCTGTCCCGTTCACGCCGACGAGCATGATGACCACCGGTGCATCCCCGGCCTCGAGGGCTTTGGCCACCGTCGCGTCAAAATCCCAGTAGCCGGCTTCGAGAAGGGAGCGCAAAGCGCGCTTCAGGCTGGCTTCAAGCACTTTGGAAAGATCGGCGCCACGACGGAGTCGGGCGCCGATGAGTTGGTTGCGCAAGGCATCAACGACACCGCTCACCGCGTCCGAAGAGACGTCAGATTCCAACAGCGCCCACTCAAGTTCCTCGAGCAGGTCATCGAGGGCTTTGCTTGACTTGATGACGCGTCCGCCTTCGCTGACCACACCTCCACCGAGGTCGATTCGAATGTCATCGCCTGACTCTGTGGTGATGTTCGCCTCGACGCTCGAACCACGGGGGGCTTGGGCAACCTCGACGAGTTGGCGGCCGGTGGTGGAGCGCATCATGCGGAGTTCGACCTTGGAGGCAACCGGTGCTTTGCGGCGGGGTTTTGGTGTGGGAGCAGGGGCGGTCGCTTCCTCTTCCTCCTCTGGCAATTCCCAATCGTCTTCAGGATCCTCCCAATCGTCGTCGGCGGCCGCCTGCACGTCGTCTTCGGGGTCCTCCCAATCGTCCTCAACGGACGATGGGGGTGCCGGAGGCGGTGCGGCTTGGGATTGCGAGGCTTCGCGCGCCCGAAGGGCGGCTTCGGCCTCGTCGGAACCCTCCTCGGCCAGCATCCCTTCTGCGTCCGAAGCGTCAACGGTTTCCTTGACGCGGCGACGGAAGCGGTTGAACAGCCCCATGGTCTCACCTTAGTCGTCCAGGGTCAACTCTGACCCAAAGCGGCGCCGGCGGGGCGCGGGCGATCGCGAGGCGGTTGGCTCCGGTGACGGGGGCGTGTCCTCCGAGGCCGCTGGCGCAGGCGTTTCGGCCTTGGCGTCCGCTTCAATTTGTTCAGCCATCGTGTTGAACGCCACGGCATTCTGAGCGATCTCCTCTTCCAGCTCGCTCATGCGAGCCTCCAATTCTTCGACGATGCTTTCCAGGTCCTTCTGCCGTTGGTGCGTCACCTCGAGGGCCCCGCTCCAGGTGCGTTCTCCGTACACGCCGCTGCCAAGGTCAACGATGGAGCGGCCTTCGGCGTCCGAAGCGGCCAGTGGAAGGCTGACGCCGGCGCCGATGCCAACGTGGCCGCTGGCCGTTCCGGCTTCGGCCGACTCGATGAGCGAGGTCAACACCGCGGCCGTGCGGCGGTGGTCTTCCACGACTTCGAGCACGCCCTGTTTGCGCCGGTCGAGCTCTTCCAAACGTTGCCGGCTGCGCTCCACGATGCGGGCCAGCCGCTGCAACTCTGCGCGTGGTTCAGTCGACACCGACCAAGCGGGGTCGGCCGCCCTTGATGAATGCCGCGACGGTCATTCTTCTTCCGCGGGGGCGAGGGGGCCGCCAGCTGCGGCAATCTCCTCACGGAAGTGGTGGAGCACGGCAGGCTCCTGCGACGTTCGGGGATCGATCTCCGTCACGGACTGGAGGTTCATGGAGCGGCGGGTGACGTTGTGCCGGGAGCCCATGATGGAGTAGACGCGGTGCTCCGCATCGGCCGCGTCAGCGGCTGGGAGGTCCATCGAAAACGCTTGGCGCTGCTGTCCGAAAGGCGCGGTGCCGGTGACGCGGAAGGCCTTCATGGGGCCGCCGACCGGCCGTTCCGTCTTAAACGCGGCGGCGCGGGTCCGCCGGGGGTTGATAGGGGCCATGCCCCTGCTGAACGCGTGCGCGCCGCCTTGATGCTCGTGCTGCTCCTTGGAGCAGGATTTGGTCCAATGGCGGTGCCAGATGACGTCGCAGGCCTGGCCGTCCTCGAAATTGAGGAAGGGGTGTGGACCCAAGCGGCGTGGTCGGAACGCTCAGCAGAAGGCTGGGCGCTCCTCAGGTTGTCGTCATGGACGCAAGCCGTGGTCTGGCACGACGGCGTGAGGGAAGCCCCCCCTGGATTCCGCTTGATCGAGGGCGATGCCCCAGATGTTTCGGGTCTTTCACCCGGCCAAGAGGTCCGGCTGATCTTCGAGCCGCGCCTTCCCGTCGCCGCAGTGGATCGATTGATCGAGACCGGTGGCCCGGCTCACGTGGAGGCAAACCTTCGCTCCACACAAACCGTCACGGCCACGTTTCATCCCGCCCAACAGCACTGGCCTGGGCTGCAGCGGATTGAGCCGGTGCTGGTCACAGAAGCGCGGAACGATCGTGGGGCAGGGCTGTTGCAATCCGGTGATCAAGGAGGTGTGCCGTTGTGGTCGCTCGGACTCAACGGAAGCGGCGTGGTGCTGGCCACCGCCGACAGTGGATTGGACCTCGATCACGCATGCTTCCGTGCCGGCTTGGCTGAGATCGGCGTTCCCGGCCCGGATCATCGGAAAATCCTCCTGCTCAACACCACCCTCCACGACGCAGATGCGCCGGGGCACGACGATTACCGCCACGGCACCCACACCGCGGGCACGCTTGGATGCGAGCCTGTGGATTGGAACCGTTCGGAGGCTCCCGGCCAAGGGGTTTCCTTGGCCCATGGCTCTACGTTGGTGGTCGCTGACATCGTGAACGCGTCAGGCTGGGTCCCTCCTTCCTTCGACGCCCTGCTGTCCGAAGCCGCCTTGCACGGTGCCGTGGTTCACGCGCATTCATGGGGCGATGCCACCACCGATTACACGGCACGGAGCGAAACCCTCGACCGTTGGTCCCTTGAGCACCCGTGGACCTTGGCCTTCATCGCGCCGGGCAATGGAGGACAGGTGCTCGAGCCTGCCAATGCCCTCAACGCCGTCGCGGTCGGGGCGACAACCGTCGGCACGCCCGACGAGCGGTGGGTCGGTTCACCCGACGGCCCGACCGTCTTTGACACCGATGGCATCGGCCTCTTGGCGCCCGGGTCCCACATTGTTTCCGCCAAAGCTGACGGGGATGCCACCAGCATGAACGGGGACTGGCGTGGCTCGAGCGGTACGAGCATGGCCACGCCCATGGCTGCCGCAGCCGCGGGCGTGGTGCAGCAAATGATCCAAGAGGGATGGTTGCACGGTGGCGCACCAAGCGAAGCGATCCTCAACCTCAGTGCCACGGCGCCTGCATGGGCCAGCCCCGAAACCACTGGGATGGCGTGGGCCGCTGAAGGATGGAAGCCGTCTGGCCCGATGCTTCGGGCCGCCTTGGCCCTCAGCGCTGAGCCGCTGCCTGCTGAACATGCCAACGACGGCGCAGGCCCGGCCGGGTTGAGCAACCCCCACGACGGATGGGGCCAGCCGCATCTCGAACGCTTGCTGGCGCCAACGGTCGTTGACGGGGCGTGGGACCTCGCCCCGCACGTCGTCCTCCATGACGCGTACCGGTTGCTGAACACGACGCCCGAACACATGCTCCAAGAGCGGTTGGACGAGGTCGGGAGCACCGCGCGCCTCAGCGAGGCCCCTTGGGACGGTACTGGAGCTTTGGGGCCCTTCCTTGGGGAAGGCGAGCGGTACGTGCGAACCTTTGATCTGCAACCGGGAAGCGATCTTGAGGTCCGTTTGGCCTATCCGTCGCTCGGAGGGCAGGCGGTGGACGACCTTGTGGTGCACGTGCACCTTGACGACGGCCGCTCAGCCACGTCAGGTGTCGACTTCGCTGGAGCGTCGGTCTTGAGCGCCAACGTCGCCTCACCGGAACGGTCGAACGAAACCCTTCGAGGAATTCGGCTTGACAGCAGCGAACTTCAGAACGTGTCCTCGATCACCGTCGAGGTGGTCGCACGTCACGTGGTCCCAGGTAACCTTCCTGGCCACCTTGGAGCCGACGGCGATCGCATTGGATTCGCACTGGCGGTCATGGGGGTCGAGCGTGCTGCACCTGGCCCTCAGGACGAGGACTTGGACGGCGTGTTGGACGACGTTGATGCCTGCATTGGTGAACCCGGTGGCCTGGTGGATCTGGACCAAGACGGATGCCCAGACGACCGTGATGAAGACGGTGTGGACGACGTGGTCGATGCGTGCCCGGACGAAGATGCTCGCCCGGCCGACGCTGACGCTGACGGATGTTTGGACGATCACGACGGCGACGGCGTTTCCGATCACCTCGACGCGTGCCTTGACACCGTGCCGGATGCTGCTTGGCCCATCAATCCGGACGGTTGCCGTCCAGAGGACGCCGTGCCCGTGCTTGAGGTCGTTCTTGTGCGGCCAGAAGTCCGTCCTGATCAAGAGGTTGAGGTGGTGGTGGACGTATGGGACGACGACGGGGACGAGGGAAGGCTCTCGGCCTCGCTGGTCGTCGACGGGGTGCCCTTGCCGGCCAGCCTTCAGCACATGGACGGGGCAGGGCCTCATCGTGTGGTCTGGAACGCTTCGATCTGGGCGACGCCGTGGGCGGCCAATGGCTCGTTCATCGACGTCATCTTGACCTTTGAAACATCCAACGCTTCGCCTGAAGCAACCGCTGAGATCGTCATGCCAAATCAGACGATTCGAGCGGTGGTGTTCGACCCGCCTGATGTGGAGGTTGCGGCAGAAACCGGCCCGTCGCTTCGGCCCGTGGCGAACGCGGCGCTCCTCGTGCTGCTCATCGTGGTCCTTCTTCGGGTACGCGGGGGCCATGAACGGAAGACTGAGGGGCTACGGGACCCGTTTTTGGAGACTTCAAGGCCCGATTTTGAGGCCGAATGAGCCCTCGTTCATCAGGGTGAACCTTGAAGGTCGGCCGCGCAGTCGAGGTCACATAGGACGTTGGACCCAATGAGCGAACGACTGTACATCGGCATTGACCTCGGCACATACCAATCCACCATCGCCTCGAGCACCGGCACCATCCACACCGTGGAAACCGTCGTCGGTCGACCCAAGGACCCAGTGGCCCGAAACATGCTCAAGCGCGACGTGTTGTTTGGCGCTGAAGCGCTGAAGCACAAGATGTCCTGTGACCTCTACCGCCCCATGGCCAAGGGCGTCACGCAAGACGATGAAGCCAACCTCGCGGCGGCGAAGGCCTTCATGGGCCACCTCATCGAGACCATGGATCCCGAAGATTACGACGAGGTCATCGGCGTGGTCTGCTCGCCTTCCCACGTCTCCTTCACGGACAAGTCCAACCTCGTGGCGACCCTCCGCGGTCAAGTCAACGCCATCATGGTCGTCAGCGAACCCTTCGCCACCGCCTACGGCATTGGCGAGTTCCACGGCACCATCGTCGTCGACATCGGCGCAGGAACCACCGACATCGCTCGCCTCTACGGGACCATCCCCAGCGATGACGACCAGATCAGCATCGCCGAAGCCGGCGACTGGCTCGACCTCCACCTCATGGACCTCATCCGCAAGAAGTACACCGGCGCTCAAGTGACCAAGGACATGGTCCGCCGCTGGAAGGAAGCCTCCTCGTACGTCGGCGGCGACGTGCGCGAAGTGCTCGTCGACCTCTCCGTCGAAGGCAAGCAGCAGCGCGTGGACATTGGCGACCTGATCGGTGAAGCCTGTGATGCGCTTGTGCCTCTCCTTGGAAACGGCATCAAGAAGACCGTGGCAGGAGCTGACCCAGAATACCAGGAAACCTTCCGTCAGAACATCATCCTCTCCGGTGGCGGCTCCCTCATCGAAGGCATCGCTGAGCGCCTCGCGGCGGAGATTGCGGACATCGGAAACGTGGCCGTGCGCTGCGTCGAGGACCCCATCGACAAGGTGGCCGTGGGCGCTGTTGCACTCGCTCAGGACATGCCCGAAGACATGTTCACCTCCATCGAGTGACGGCGCGGACGTTTTGCTCCGACAACGCAGGCCCTCAAGGGCTCGATTGAAGGAAGGTTCAAGTGCGGTTCGACGGGCTTCACGCTCACATGTCGTCCAGCGAAGCCGTTTCGACTCGTGGGACCCCAAGTGCTCGTGAGGAGCGTGCTGCCCTCGAAGGCATGCTCCGCGGGTATCCCGTGGAGCAATTGGTCGAGGAGGTCATGACCGCCTGGGAGGAGCTTGCGGAACGAAACGACGAGGTCGTTGAAGCCAAGCAGCGCCTTCGGGTCATGGAACTTGATTTGGCGGAGCGGGCCGACGAAGTGGCTCCTGAAGTCAAGCGACTGAA
>MDSZ01105164.1_pt1 | contig 12560 bp, 12 predicted proteins | sample 811201 | NCBI WGS metagenome assembly MDSZ01 (sample SAMN05326647, study PRJNA326480) | marine metagenome | isolation source: seawater | place: Indian Ocean: North | collected 2010
AGATTAGAAAAGATAATAAACAGGGCTGAAGAAAAGTACGGGCATAAAATTTGGCTTATGCAAGATTGCTGTCACGCATTTGGAGCAAAATGGAATAATCGAATGATTAGTGATTCCGGTGATGTTTCGGTTTATGCTTTTAATATTTCGAAAATCATGACCTCTATTTTTGGTGGGATGCTAACTTTCCAAAATAAAGATTTGGCTTCTAAGGTAAGAAAATGGAGGAATGAGAATTTTAAAAAAGCCACCTTGAAAAAGAAAATAATGCGTAGGATTTATCTTCTTTGTGTATTTTTTTCATTTAATAAGACCGCCTATTCTTTAATCTATTGGTTACAACATAAAACCCCATTTTTGGACCGGTTAACGAAAGCGTATCATTTAGATGATAAGATACATTTCCCTCCTGACTTCCTTATGCATATGGCTAATGTAGAGGCTGAAGTAGGTCTTGTTCAACTAAAGAAATATGATGACATTATTGATTTTAGATTAAAGGCAGCAAAGAAATATCTAAAAGAATTTGAATCCAAAAAAGAATGGAAACTACCACCTGAAATTAGAGGCTCTACATTTTCTCATTTTCCTGTTAAAGTTAGAAACAGGAGTGCTTTAGTTAAGGATTATCAAAAAAAAGGTGTCGAACTAGGCATACTTATTGACTATAGCATTGATGCTTTACCTTGCTATGAACACTTGAAATCACATTGCCCTAATTCGAGGGAATGTAGTTTAAATATGGTTAATTTCCCAGTGTCTAAAACTTAAAATGAACATTAAGAAACATTGTCTTTTATATAATAAAAAAATTATTCAAGAAGGTTTAGCAGTAGATAAATTTGGCAATGCTGGAATTAGGGAAGGTGCTAAGCTTTTTATAAAACCAAGTGGTGTAGATTTACAAAATACGAATGCGGAGGACATATCAGTTGTAGAGATTAGTACAGGCGGGCATATTGGTGGATTAAAACCTTCCTCAGATACACCTACATATATAGAAATTTTAAAAAGGTTTCCTGAAATAAATGCGGTAATTCACACCCACTCCTTGTATGCTACAATTTGGGCACAATCAAAAAAATCTATTCCGTGTTTAGGTACAACTCACGCCGATTATTGGAAGCATGAAATACCAATCACTCGTGATCTTAGTAAGCAGGAAATTACTGTAGACTACGAAATATCTTGCGGGAAGGTGATAGTAGAGAAAATTGAAGATTTGAATACATCAGTATCCGACTGCCCTGGCATTTTACTTAACAGTCATGGTCCTTTTGTCTGGGGAGCCAATATTGAAGAAGCATTTCGTAATGCAAAACTATTAGAATACATTGCAGAACTAGCTTTAAAGACTAATTCCTTGTGTAAAGAGTTAACTCCTCTTTCCTCAACTCTCCATGCAAAACATTTCACGAGAAAGCATGGGAATGAAGCATACTACGGGCAATAAAGTAATGAATAACTATCAAAGTTCAATTTTTAGCGATAAGTTCAAAAGAAGTATAGCTTTTCTTTTATACCGCAACAGGTTTCTATTCTTATACATATTAATCGGCTTATTTTCAATTGTCTTGGAAATTTTAATTTTCCGAGGAATGGAGCGAGTCGGGATTCATTCCCCTTTATCAAATTTCACGGGATTGGTGACGGGAATTCTGTTTGCTTATTGGCTCAATGTTAGATTCAACTTCAAAGTTCCTACCTCAAAGAGAAATCGAGCTTTTTTATTCTTTATTTCCATTTCCTTAGTATCAGTCTCAATAAATTTCATTTTTAAATCCCAATTGGTAGAATTAGGGTGGAGTTATGAGACTGCCCGGTTAACGGTTTCTGGAAGCTTATTCTTGTTAGGGTATTTTTTTCATAAGAAATTCTCTTTTGCCGATTACAAGAAAGTCGGAGTTGCTGTATATGCCAACGGTGTTGAAGATATTAAGGGAATATATGAAAAAATAGGCTCATATGCTGATTTTATACATGTCGATATAATTGATTCTTCATATGGTGATGTTGACACTGACCCTGCCACATATCGACTTGAAACAATTAAAGCCTATTGGCCAGAACACCCTATTCATGTTCATATAATGTCTAAGTATCCTAGTAAGTGGATATCTCACTTTGAAAATTATGCAGAAATTGTTTTTGTACACTATGAAATTGATGAAGACCTTTCTTCAGTAAAAAATCAAATTAATGAGCAAAAGATGAAAAGTGGAGTTGTGCTTACTATGGCAACAGACCCAAGCGAAGTTAAAGATGATATTACTGATTGCTCGAATATAATGATTCTATCAATTCCCAAACCTGGAAAATCAGGTCAAAGTTTTGACATGAATGCCATAAGTCGAATCAATAGCATTAATATGTGGAATGAAAGAAAACATTTTCATTTGTATGTTGATGGAGGTGTTAATGAAAAGAATATTCAGTTGCTCAATGTTGAAGGGGTTGTATCCGGATCATCAGTACTCTGTCACGATAATCCGAGTAAACAGATAATGAGGTTACAAACATCAAGCAATTTTGAGCAAATTTAATATAAAGTCTTTGCTTTCAAGAATTGATTAAAAAAAATACAAAAATCGACCGCAATTTAATCGCAGAAAAGCTTTTCGAAACACTTGCTCCTATTAATGGGATAGAGTCGATAAGTCTAGTCGGTTCAATATGCGATAAGGATGATGTTTCGGTTATTAGTGACATTGATACTATTGTCATTTGTTCACACTTGGACGAAATGTTTTTTAACTCATGTATTGATGCTTTGAATTTACTGTCAGGAGCAGAGCTTGGTCTACAAGATCGGAAGATTTTTATTAATTCTACTTTTGGGCCGCTAAAGTTTGATAAACCAGATCTTATAGTCATACATCTCATGGTTTACGATTTACATGGACACAAGCAACATGTGTTGAAGAGCCCTTTTACATGCCTGGACTGGGAGAGAAGCAACTTGTTTTATGGGAAAAGCTTAAAGCAAATTTATCCAGTCCACAGGCTTCAACCAAACCACTTTGAAGTGTCGAGAAGGGGCTTAAAAAACTATCTTGATGATATCAGAAATGGAGTAATCAGTTATCGGAGATATACATTCCCAGATGGAAAAGCAAAGGAGTGCTCTGATACTTATAAATTAGATAGTAAGCACCAAGGAGAATATGCTTTTCACATCGTAAAGTATCTAATTTCGAACTATTTAAAGATGATCACTGGTAACAATGTTCAGTTCCCAGATAGTGAGCTTTTTCACTTGTGGGAGAAATACCTTCCTGAATGTTCCTACTTTATTCCATTTTTCAAAGAACTCAGAGAGCTCAAGACAAAGCGATCGAAAAAATACCCTAAAAATACGATTCAGAAGGTTGAAGATCTTCTTATCAGTTTTGAGGATGCATTTAACCAAAAGTGGAGTTCTTCGCTTAAAATGATTTTTGTTAGGCATGGGAAAACGATTCTGAACGATGGCTCCTTTCTAGGCCAGGGTAGGGACCCTAAATTAATGGAATCTTTAGAACCTTTGAAACATCAATTTAAAGCAGTTTTTTCCAGTCCTTTAAAACGAGCAATGATGAGTGCGAAGGAATTATCTCCTAATCATAATCCGTATCTAGATCCTCGGCTGAGCGAGATTAATTATGGAAAAGCTGAAGGCCTTTTCTTGGAAGATTTAAAGAAGGAATTTCCTGATTTGTATGAATCTTGGAGTAAAGGAAAAGATGCTAGATTTCCCAATGGGGAGAACCACATGGATGTAATGAATAGACTAAAGCTTTTTCTTGATTCCATTCAAGATCACTCAGGAACCATTTTGGTGGTCACTCATAATGTGGTCATTCGATGCCTAATTGGTATGACTTGGAAAATACCAATCAACCAATGGTTTAAGTTAGTTGTACCTCACGCTCGTGAAATAGAGTTATTATGTCTCGAAAGCCGCTACTATTTAAATATGGATTCTACGACGAAAGAAATCATGACTGATTCATTAATATGAACAAGTTGGGAATTTTCTTTGAGCCCACAGAAAAATTAGCTCGATTCATCAACGACTGTAAAAAAAGAGTCGATCATTCTTTACCAAATCAGGCATATTGTAATCATCCTCCGCATAGCACGATCCTATGTACTTGGTTTAGGGAAATCGAACAAGTGGAGTTCGTCCTTGAGCAATTACTGTTCGAGGAATCATCAATTCCATATAACATAAAAGAAAGTATGTGTTTTTATGACGATGCACTTACTGGAGGGCATACTGTAGCAATAAAAATTGATGACACATCTGGTAGAATGGCAGATTTGCAAGGTAAAGTTGCTGATGGGCTTCGTGCTTTTATTGACTTTAGTGCCGCCCCCAAACCTAGTAGTTTTTTACTGTCAAACCCTTTTCGTTCATCTTACGAAAAATTTGCATCACCTTTTGTCGGGTCACACTGGATACCTCATATGACTATTGCTTCCCTTAAAGTTGAAAAAGACAATCCGTTACTTTTGTCGCTTCTTAAGTCCGAATTTAAGCATGAGGGTTTTTTTAACGAGGTTTCACTTGTTGAGATCAAGGGTGATATTCATTCATGCATAAAAACTTATACTTTAACTTAATTTACGGTGAGAAGAAGAATTAATCTGATACCTATGGCTGGAGTTGGTCAGAGATTCATTGATGCTGGATTCGCTCAGCCTAAACCTTTACTTGATGTAGCGGGAAAACCAATGATAATGAGGGCGGCGGAGTCTCTTCCTCATGCAGAAGAATGGATTTTTGTATGCCGTGACTTTCATATCAAAAAGAACCATATCGATGGTAAATTAAAAGGCATGTTTCCAAATGCCAAAGTTTTGAGTGTTGATCATTTAACAGAAGGCCAAGCATCTACATGTCTTCTGGCAAAGAATTATTTAAATCTTGATGATTCTCTGACTATTGGTGCCTGCGATAATGCAATGACTTACAGCTCCGATCTTTTCGATGAAATGATGCAGGATGAACAAGTGGACGCTATAATTTGGACCTTTCGCAATAATCCTGCTGTGTTACAAAATCCAAAGATGTATGGGTGGGTGTCTGTTTCAAAAAACAATTATGTTGAGGGAGTTTCCTGTAAAATGCCAATAAGCGACACTCCGATGAACGACCATGCGGTTATTGGGAGCTTCACTTTCAAAAAAGCAAGCGATTTTGTCGATTGTACAGAGTCCATGATTGCCGAAAATATAAGGATCAATAATGAATTCTATGTTGATGTAGTTATGGATGTGGCTGTTCAACGAGGACTTAAAGTGAAAGTTTTTGAAGTTGATAAATATGTATGTTGGGGAACCCCTTATGACTTGAGTATCTACAATTACTGGCTCTCCTATTTCAGGGACAAAGGTTTGCATTAATGAAGCTCAGTAAGGCAGCTATATCTGAAATAATGAGATTTCTGGTTGTTGGTGGCGTTGCTGTATTAATCGATGGATGCTTTTATTTTTGCTTAATTGATTGGGAAATAACAGAAGCATCGTGGGCGAAGAGATTAAGCTTTTTACTTGGCTCATTTTGGGCCTTTTTCATGAATAAATATTTCACCTTTCGTCAAAAGAGATTTAGTTTTGCACAACCCGTTCTTTTTGGATTGGTATATCTAACGGGTTTCTTTTTAAATAGCCTAATGCACGACCTAGTTCTTGTATTTTCGGGAATCGAGTTATCCGCTTTTATGATAGCAACTAGCGTCTCAACAGTAAGTAATTTCTTAGGTCAAAAGTTGATAGTCTTCAAATCGCAAAAATCGTCTAATGAATGATGTAATGCTCTCAATTGTTCTTCCTTGTTACAATGAGGAGGGAAATATACCGCTAATTCTTTCACGTTTCAGAGAGGTCCTTAACGGTAGGCATAAAATTGAGGTTTTGTTGGTTGATAATGGCTCTACTGATAATTCAAAGGATATTTTTGCAGAAGAACTACTGAAACCAGAGAATGATTTTGCTAGATTGGTAATTGTTGAGAAAAACAGAGGATATGGTTTCGGTATTATGCAGGGAGTATTTGCTGCTAGTGCAGATATCATTGCATGGACTCATGCAGATATGCAGACGGATCCTCAGGATGTAGTTAACTTGTATGACAAGTATGGCAAAGAGTTGAATGATGGAAAAGCCTATGCAAAGGGAAGAAGAATCCGTAGAAATTTTTTTGATTCTTTCTTTACCTGGGGAATGTCCAAGATTTCTTCACTGGCCCTTGGTATGGAATTAGACGATGTAAATGGACAACCTAAAATGTTTCATCGCAGTTTTTTAGCTAATTTGAAGGACGCTCCAGATGATTTTTCCTTGGATTTGTTTTTAATGTACCAGGCAAACAAAAATGGTGTAAAAATGTTTACTTTACCAGTTTGCTTTGCAGATAGAAAGCATGGGCAAGCTAAAGGTGGAGGTACTCTAGTCGGCAAATGGAAATTAATCGTTAGAACCTACCGTTACATCATGAAAACAAAAAAAGATTTAAGATAGTATTGGAAATCATAATACATAGGGTCAATGAAATCTCACGACTAAAAGAGATTCCCATTGGCTATGGTGTCGAAATAGACATTAGAGCTTTTGGTAGTAAATTAATATTAAATCATGAACCATTCGAGTCAGGAGATTATTTGGAAGATTATTTGGCAGAATATAACAAGGGAACTATTGTACTTAACATAAAAGAAGCCGGGATTGAGAATGAGGTACTTCGTTTGGTTCGCGAGGCTCAAATAAAAAGCTATTTTTTACTAGATGTTGAATATCCATATATTTTGCAAAGCGATGCTTCAGATGGTCCCTTGGATATAGCAGTCAGATTTTCCGAACAAGAAACGATTCAAAATGTTTCCTGTCAACGGGGTAGATTGAATTGGGTTTGGTTAGATTGTGTTACTAAAAATCCGGTCGAAATGGAGCATATCCCTATCCTTTCTACTTTTAAAAACTGCCTTGTTTGTCCTTCAAGATGGAGGAGGTCAAAAGAAATTCCTCAATATCGTGATTTTTTTAATGATAATATGAGACTTGATGCAGTTATGACTGAAATGAAATATGCTGATACCTGGAATGCTTAACACGGAACACCCCACTGTTCTTAAGATTAAAACAATTTTTTTAAGTAAAGAATTTCGTATCTTTTTCTTAGTTTCGGTGGTCTTGAATGAAGTCATTTTTCATTTAGACCCATTTACTTTTTCAGTAAGAACTAATGCAGATGTTATCTATGATTTCTCAGGTTCATGGAGGAATCACATATCACGATTTCTTGGTGGTGAAGAATTGTACAAAGATTTTTATTATCCCTATCCACCATTGGGTTTCTACATGATTTCTGCGTTATTTTACTTAACTGGAGCTAATATTTTTTATCAAACTATTGCTACATCGATTATCGCAATTTTAATTCATATTGGGATATTTCTCTTGGTAGAAAAAAAAGTTGGTGATGAAAAAATTAAGTCCGCAGTTTTGATTACGAGCTTATTTTTTCTCAATGGATCGCAACACGAGATTTTTTTGGGCGGTAATCCTTTTCCATTAATTTTAGGGTTTTTATTCTTTGTTTTTGCGCTTGTCTACTCTGACCGTCCCATAACATCAGTAGTTTTCGTCTTACTTGCTGCATCCTGCAAGCATGAGTATTGGATAGGGGCATTTTTGTTAACAATCTACTATACCTACAGAAATTATAAAGTAATTTTACCCATATTTGCGTTTATTGCCTTGGTGAATTTGTGTTTGGGTTACACCTCATTGGATTTAATTTCCGGCATGGGCAGGTCTAGTTGGGCACGGTGGAACTTTCATTGGGAGGGTGTTATTTCCCAACTGCTGCTCTCAACACCTCTGATTTTTTTCAAGAGAAGCAACTTGATTTCATTTTTTTACATTACCTTAATTTTTTCCTTATTACATTTTTTTGATCGCTCAATGTTGCTTTCTAATCCGACTTTTTTGATTCCAATATTTCTTCTGTTTATAGCTAAAACCTTTAACAAAAAAAATATTTTCATCTTTATTCTAATATTTAGTTTACAAGTGCGAAGAGGTTTCGAGTGGAATGAGTTTTCATTCGAAAGTCTCTTACCTATATGTTTTGCATACATAATTGATGATAAAAGTGATAGAGTTAAACTAAGGTTTAATCTTTTTTTAATTCTTCTTTTATGTCTTTCCTTTTATCGTTATGCTTTGACTAATATTTCTCATGTAACATCTCTTCTAAGAAATACCGATTATAAGGTTCAATCTACTTTTATTGGAGAGATACAAACCTTAAAAGAAAATAAAGTAATTACCCATTTAAAAGAAATATTTACTGACAAATCAGTTTTTACTTTTCCATTCTGTTCTGGATTAAATCTTCTTTGTGGTTCTATGCATTCGAGTCCAGTTTCTTATTTCTACAACAGGGACGAAATCAAAACATTCGATTACTACAAGCAGGAAATTGGTACACCTGATTTTATTGTTATTGATGAGAAGTTTATTTTTTGGAATGACTATCCACAATTTCAAAACTCCCTATTGAAATGGAAATTACATAGGAAAAAAATCAATTTACTAGGTAAATATCCTGAAATTTCCGAAATGATAAACAAAGATTATTTCCTTCTCAAAAAAATAGAAAATTTTACGGTTTATGCACGAAGCAATAAATAACTTTAGCAGTGTCTTAGCCTGTCCAGTAAGTGGTGGTAATTTGCGTATTCAGGGTGATTATCTTGTATCTGAATCAGGTTGTAAATACGAGGTATTTGAAAATGTGATTAATTTTACAGGCGATCTTTCAACAAACTACGATAAACATTGGGAAAAGTTCGAGTCTAGTCCTCTTAAGGTCAATCGAAGCCAAGATTTCTTCAAGTGGTGTACTCAAAGAATTAGTGAAAATACATCTAGTATTAATGTTTTGGATTTAGGCTGTGGTGATGGTAACCACACTCCTTTATTTAATAATTATAAGTACATTGCAGTTGATATTTCAAAAACTATTTATGACTTAGCCTCGAAACACCGTGAATCTAAGAATATGATTTTTCTGAAAGCTGATGCTTTCTCCCTTCCAATCAAAAATCAGTCTGTAGATTTCATTTTCTCATTTGCTGGTGTAAATTATTTTCCCTCCTTCGGAGAGCAATCCCTAAATACTCTGCTTGGTTCATTAGATAAAATTCTTTCCTCTAAAGGATACGCTGCATTATGGGGAGCTGGATCTAAATCAAAGCTCTCTGTTTTAGCTTTTGAATTGTATAGAAAAATTTATAAGAAATCACCAAACTCAATAAAGGATATTATTCTGTTTATAGGGTGCTTGTCCGCTTCTATTATAAAAAACTCCTCTAATATTAACATTTTCAATTCTCCGATTGCACATGTTAAGGAAATTGTATCAACGAACTTAACTCCAGATTATATTAATTATTTTTTAAGCAATTCATGGTGTGATCTTGCTCCAAAGGATTGGCTTTTAATTGAAGAATATGACTACTATTGTGGTCAGTTGTTTCATAAACCTTAAAAATTATCAAAGCAGTTATTGGCTTTAGTCTACCGACCTATTTGTTTTGGTTGGCGAAAGGTTGCCCTGATGACTTTGTATTTTATGAAAAGTCAGAGCACTTGGGAAATTGGGCTCCTCTATACCACAATGATCGAGCTTTTGAATCCGCATGCCATATTTTGTCCTTTCCAAGCAAAAAAATCTATAAAAAGATGATTGATTTAGGTTTTGATCTTGTTGAAATTAAACATCAACCATTAATTTACAATTATTCAGAAGATAGACTTTATAAATACTTTAAAGCTATTGATTGTTTATGTTATGCAAAAGAATTGATAAAGGAATGTAAATTTTCGGAAGCATTAAAAAAAATATCACTTTATTACGAAAAATTTTACTACTTTAGACGAGGAAGCTTTGAATTAAATAATAATTTTAATAAACCAAAAATTATAAGCGAAGATGTTCGTGAACTATCAATAATCGATGAATGTATTCTTGTGAATAATAAGGCATATGAAAAAGTTTATGCAACACCAGGAATGATCTTGGAAAATTACAAAATTGGTAAAGATACTTACCCATTTACTTTTAAGAAAAAAAAATCAGTACATCTTTTTGTCCATATTCCCAATCCAAGATTTGATATTTCATATATACGTATTGATGGTATAGAATCTTTTTTTCGTATATCAAGGGCTGATTACTCTGATCCTAATTACTATCTTCTAGCAGGAGATTGGGATCAAGAGATTACTAAAGATGGTGTAGATCAATTTTTTAATAAATTAGGATTCTGCGAGGAATATGAAATAATAAAAACAAGTATTGTTACAGATCATAAAAGTATAACAAAAATTACTAACGACAGAGTAGATTATATATATTGGGGAGGAAAAAACTTAATGGCTGCAGCTGCCAATATATTTAGTTAGTAAAATGCCAAGTATCCTCAAAAGATTACTTAAAGATTCTGTAATTTATGGCTTAGGTGGAATTATTGCCAGAAGTTGTGCTTTTCTAGTTTTACCTATCTATACCCGAATTTTTTCTCCAAGTGAATATGGTATTATTGAGATGCTTACAGTAATTAGTAGCTTTCTTGGTGCTCTTTTAAGCATGGGTCTAGAGTCTGCTCAATCTGTATATTTCATCAAGTACAAAAAGAACGGGATAAATGTGCAATCTAATATTGTTTCTTCTGTTTTACAATGGCGTCTGATATTCGGTTTTTTTATAGTTTTAGCTGCCACATTTATTTCACCTATTTTAAATAGTTATTTTTTTGATAGCCCAATCACTATTTCATTGTTTTACATCGCTTTCTTTAATGTACTATTTCAACAAGTATTTACACAAAGTACTGAAGTTTTACGATTACTTTTTAGGCCCTGGAGCTATGTTCTAATTACAACTGTGCAGACTTTGACAAGTGTTTCCCTGATATTACTTTTTATAGTTTATTATGATTATGGAATTTTTGGTTATTTTCTTGGTTCTTTTCTGTCATCAATTGCACTTTCCATCTCCGGTTGGTTCATGATTCGTGAATATATAAAGTTCAGTTCTTTCCATTTCGAATGGTGGCCTAGGTTAATTCGTTTTGGTGCGCCTTTAGTTCCAGCTTCTTTAGGTTTTTATTTTATGAACAGTTTGGATCGTTGGTTTGTTCAGCATTATCATGGAATTGAGGCTCTTGGACTATTTTCGATAGGAGCAAAGTTTAGTATATTAATTGCCTTGGGAGTTGAAATGTTCCGTAAGGCATGGTGGCCTATAGCTATAGATGCCATGTACGGTCCAGAAGGTCCGCAAGTTTTTCGAACAATATCACGTTTTTATGTCGGATTTGGAGTCATCGGAATTATTCTTCTTACATTGATCTCTCCTTGGTTATTGAGAACTTTTACATCTCCTGCATATTACGAATCTTGGCCCATTGTTGGTATCCTTAGCTGGCAATCCATGTTTTATGGATTTTTTCTAATTGCAGCCGCAGGACTAACTAAAGTTGAAAAAACTTATCTTTATCCAATTCTTATGGGTTCTGCATTGTTTTTTGGTACAATTCTTAATTATCTACTGGTTCCTCAATTTAATATTTTTGGTGCTGCAATTGCTACTGCACTAACCTATCTAGCATGGATTATAGTATCAATGATAGTAAGTGAAAAATTTTGGTCAATTGGTTTATTAAATAGAATTTTTATATCACAAATATTATTAGGGATTTTAGCATGTGTTATACTACTATTACCTCATATTGGTTTCGTCATAAAAACGATAAGCAGCATATTAATAATCGTACTTCTAATAAGGATATCAATTGAATCTGAAACTATCAATCTAGTCAGATTAAAATTGCCAAAATATAATTAAATTTAAAATTCTAGATTTGCTTTTGGGCAAAAAATACAAAGGCCTAAACATATTTACATTATTATTTTTCCCTCTAATACTTATTATAACAAATTTTTTGCGTACCCTAAAAACCTTCTGTTCATGTAGGGTTTTGTTAAATAAACATTGGAGAAATTATAACCGCTTTCGTCCCCATAATGGTGTCAATTCTTTGTTTTATTTGACTCACGCAGTTAACTTTAAGAGATATGGCAGGAATGGTTCTAGTCCCTATGTAGGTACTGGTAATTATAAGATTTCCAATTGGTGGCATTTGTCCGGTGTTTCATTATTCTTAACAAGAAAAATTGGGGTAATGTTCCCAGTTTTCTGTATGATAGGCTTTTTACTTTCTCATTTGATTTGGGTGAACTACACAAATGTAGAGGTTAAGTTCCTTTGTTTTGCATTAATTTTAGGAGTTTTAAGTAGTTATTTCTATGGAGGATCATTTGTTTTTCTTAATTACAATGTGTTTGGTTGGTTGTTTATGCCACTTGGCTTATACGGATTAATTACTGAAAATTATATTGTTGCCGGATTAGCTTGGTTTTTGGTTAGCCAAGGAAGTTTGACAGTATTTTTCTTCGCGACATGTTTAACCTTTTCTTGGGCAATTTTGACCTCAACTACCTTACCT
>MDSZ01167225.1_pt1 | contig 12560 bp, 13 predicted proteins | sample 811201 | NCBI WGS metagenome assembly MDSZ01 (sample SAMN05326647, study PRJNA326480) | marine metagenome | isolation source: seawater | place: Indian Ocean: North | collected 2010
TATAGCTCTCAATTTTGTCCTTATTGCGTTAACGCAGAAAAACTTTTACAAAACAAAGGAGTTAAAAATATAAAAAAAATTATGGTTGATGAAGATCCGAGCTATATGGAAGAAATGTTAAAAATTACAGGAGAAAAGACTGTGCCTCAAATCTTTATAGGGGATAAACATATAGGTGGATTCGATCAACTAAGATCTATTAATAACGATGGAAGCCTTGATAAATTAATCTTTGATAAGTAATTAAACTTAAAGCAAACATTTATTATTATGTATTTAGAAGATAGAATATCGTTTACTTAAGTAATTTAATCAAATTTAATTAGGAAGGCAAATGGCTGAAGATAAAAAAACAAATAAAAAAACAGCAACCAAAACAGGTGCATCTGAATCAAAAAATCAAGGTCCAGGATTTGGCATTGAGAAATTATTTCTCAAAGATGTTTCAGTTGAAATACCAAATTCACCAGAAATATTTACTAACAGAGAGGCCCCACAAATTTCAGTCGAGCTTAATAACGCGGCAAAACCACTTTCAGATGGCTATTATGAAGTAAGTTTACAAGTCACAGTAACGTCAAAACAATCAGACGAAACAGCATTCTTAGTTGAAGTTACACAATCGGGTATTTTTAAAATTCTTAATGTACCAGAGGATGGAATGGAAATGGTTTTGGCCATCACTTGTCCAAATATTTTATTTCCTTATGCCAGAGAGGCTATATCAGATCTAGTAACTAAGGCTGGTTTCTCACCTGTATTGCTTAATCCAATTAATTTTGAAACAATGTATATGCAACAAAAAGAAAAAGCAGCAGGAGCCGCTAAAAAGGCAAATTAAATTTGGCGAGAAAATTTTTAAGGGGGGCTCTATTTATTGCCTTTGCTTTGGCAAATTATTCTGTGCAAGCAGAATTTATATCTGTGAAAACAAAACAAGCTGTTTTATTTGAAGGACCCTCAAATACTACAGAAAAAATGTTTATTGTTACAGAAGGTTACCCATTAAAAGTCCTTGTTAACTTGAAAGATTGGAAGAAAGTTAAAGACCATAATGGTAAAATTAGTTGGATAGAAGCAAAAAATACTCAAGATGAAAGAACTGTATTAATTTTAGACAATGATGCAGTCATTTTTAATCAAGCTAATGACAAAAGTCATAAATTAGCAAATGTAGAAAAATTTGTAGTTCTTAAATTAAATTCAAACATGCTCATAGGAGAGTGGGCGGAGGTCAAGACACAAATTGAGGGTTTAGTAGGTTTTATTCACTCCAGAACTGTATGGGGCCTATAAGATGAAGATTTGTGTTTTAGGTGCGGGCGCATGGGGAACTGCACTAGCTATCCATTTATCAAAAAAAACAGAAGTAATACTCTGGGCAAGAAATGCTAGCCACCTTTCTGGAATGAAAAAATCAAGATCAAATCCCAAATACTTAGGTGATTTTAAATTTCCTGACTCGCTTTCATTAATGGATAACTTAAAAGAAGCTGTTACAAGCTGTGATTTTATTTTATCAGCGATCCCAACATCTGGCTTTAGGGAAGCGTTGAAACAGTTAAAAGCTATTGGTTGTGATAAACCTATTTTATGGGCCAATAAAGGTTTAGAGGTTTCTTCAGCAAAACTTCCATTTGAGCTAGTGTTGGATGAATACGTAGATTTAGAAAAAGGAAAAAGGAGCTGGGGAGTGTTATCCGGACCTAGTTTTGCTGCTGAGCTAATAAGAGGCCTACCTACTGCAGTTACAATTGCAACGAATGATGAAAATTTCTCAAGAAGTATTGCACCATTCTTTCATCATAATAATATGCGGTCCTATACCAGCAACGATATTGCAGGTGTTTGTGTTGGCGGCGCTCTTAAAAATGTCATCGCTATAGCAGCTGGTATTTCTGATGGTATGGGTTTTGGTAATAACGCACGAGCTGCATTAATTACAAGGGGTTTAAGTGAAATTAAAAATTTCGGTTTAAAATTAGGTGCAATACCTGAAACATTTGCTGGGTTATCGGGTATGGGTGATCTTGTTTTAACATGTACAGGAGAATATTCCCGCAATAGAGAAGTTGGTTTGAGGCTTGCAAAAGGGGAGCCATTACAGTCAATTTTAGATGGTTTAGGACATGTTGCAGAGGGAGTTTATACTTCTAGGGAGGTAACTAATCGCGCAAAATTAGTTGATGTTGATATGCCTATCATCAATCAGGTAAATAATGTTCTGTTTAAACAAAAATCAGCAAAAAAAGCAGTTTTGGAATTAATCGAGAGGCCTATCAAACAAGAAATATAAAATTTAACTGCCTGCCTGAAAACCTAAGTGACGCCAAGCCTCGTAAATAATGATACTTACGCTATTTGATAAATTTAAACTCCTGTTGTTTTTGACCATTGGAATTCTAATTTTCTCTTCAATTTTCTTTGAATTCAAAATTTCATCTGGGAGACCCCTGGTTTCTGGCCCAAAAATAAAAGAGTCATTTTTTTTGTAGTCAAAATATGCATAATTAGTTTTAGCCTTTGTGGTTGCAGCGAATATTCTGGTCTTAGCTAGACTTTTATGACAACTGTCAAATGAGTTGTATTCGATCACATTTGCTAAATCTAAATAATCCAAACCAGCCCTTCTGAGGTTTTTACTACTCAAATCGAATCCATAAGGCCTTATTAAATGAAGTTTCGAGCCTGTATTTACGCAAAGTCGAATAATATTTCCCGTGTTTGGTGGAATTTCTGGCTCAAAAAGAATAATATTGAACATATGATTAAAAAATATACATTTGTTAACCTAATATATGAATTATCTTAACAAATCATTTATAATTTGAATATATCTAGATTATATAGGATTTAACATGGCAAAATCAGAATCGGTATCAAAAGAAAATATTATTTCTTTTATAAATCCAAAAAAAGTTCAGCAAAAAATTAAAACAGAGACTTGGAGTAAAGCCGATATAAAAAAACTTTTCATAACTCCTTTTAACGATTTACTTTTTAAGGCTCACCAAGTTCATAGGAATAATTTTGACCCTAATAAAGTTCAGCTAAGCACCCTGCTTTCTATTAAAACAGGAGGTTGCTCCGAAGATTGCGGATACTGCCCTCAATCAGCTAGATATGACACAACCGTTGATAATGAACCCCTAATGCAGATTGATGATGTCATCTCAGCTGCAAAAAAAGCCAAAGATGCTGGTGCAACAAGATTTTGTATGGGCGCAGCATGGAGGGGCCCAAAAGAGAGAGATATAGGATTAGTTGAGGATATGATTTCGGAAGTTAAGTCCCTCGGACTAGAAACTTGTGCCACTCTTGGAATGTTAAAAGATGGTCAAGCAGAAAGACTTAAAGATGCTGGTTTAGATTACTATAATCACAACTTAGATACATCTCCAGAGTATTATGGAGATATTATATCAACAAGAACATACCAAGATAGACTAGACACTCTCAATAGAGTTAGAAATGCAAATATCAATGTCTGTTGCGGTGGTATCGTTGGCATGGGTGAGTCAAGACAAGATCGAATAAACCTTATCTATCAGTTAGCAAACATGAGCGCTCCCCCTGAAAGCGTCCCAATAAATTTATTAACTAAAGTTGAAGGAACCCCCTTAATAGAGTCACCAGATCTTGACCACTTTGAATTTATTAGAATGATTTCAGTAGCTAGAATTTGTATGCCTAAAAGTTATGTCAGGCTATCCGCTGGAAGGGAGAGTATGAGTGATGGAGTTCAAGCTTTAGCTTTTTTTGCTGGTGCAAACTCTATATTTTATGGTGAGGAGCTTCTAACAACTGGGAATCCAGATGTTGAAAAGGATCAGCAGTTATTCGAGCGACTAGATATAAAGCCTATCTAAATGACTTTGTTGAGCGATATAAGTGCTACTCTCAATGATCTTAAAGAGAGATCACTTCTTAGAAAAAGAAAAGTAATTAATTCTAGAAAAAAAAATTTAATTAAGATTAATGGAAGTTGGCTAATTAACTTCTCAAATAATGATTATTTAGGTTTATCTCAGAATATATCAATAAAAAAAGCCATTATTAACGGTATTAAAAAATATGGTAACGGAGGCACAAGCTCCCATCTAGTATCTGGTCATACGGAAGTTCATCAAAATATAGAAATGATTACAAAAAATAATATAGGGTTTGAGTCATCAATTTTATTTTCATCTGGCTATCTTGCTAACTTAGGTTTAATTACAACAATTTCAGATAAAGATTCTTTTATCTATGCCGATAAACTAAATCACGCTTCACTAAATGATGCATGTATCTTAAGTAGATCTAAATTCCTTCGATATCCCCATAGCGATATGAGGGCATTAGAAAATCTTCTAAAAAAAAATAATACAAAAAAAAAGAAACTAATTGTTACTGATGGTGTTTTTAGTATGGATGGAGACTTAGCAAATATTCCAAAATTACTTGAATTGACCCAAAAGTATGATGCCTATTTGTATATTGACGATGCTCATGGATACGGAATCCTTGGGAAAAATGGACAAGGCATACTTGAGCATTTTGAAAAAAAATGTGGAATTAAGAAAATTCCTAGAGATAGAATCATCTATACAATAACACTTAGTAAGGCGGTTGGTGTATCGGGAGCATTGGTAAGTGCTAATAAAAATATTATTAAATTAGTTGAGAATACATCAAGAGCTTTTATCTACACCACAGCAGAGCAACCTGCATTAATTTTAGGGGTAGAGCGCTCATTTGAAATAATAAAAGAAAATCAATCTCTTAGAGCGAGGTTAGAAAAAAGTATTAATTTATTCAGAAAGAGTATTAATAATCAAAAACTTTTGACAGAATCAATAACACCCATTCAGCCATTGATAATTAAAAGTGCAGAGAAAACAATTAGAATTTCAGACCAATTAAATTCATATGGCTTTTACGTACCAGCAATAAGGCCACCGACGGTTCCAAATGAAAGTTCACGTCTGAGAATTTCAATTTCAGCCCTTCATTCTCAACTAGACATTAAAAAATTAACTAAAGTCTTAAATAAATTACTTACAAATGAAGATTAAGATTTTTGGAGATAAAGGAGACTCAATTTTATTAATTCATGGATGGGGAGTTAATAGTGAAATTTGGGTTTCATTGGTAGATCAATTAAAAAAATTTTTTAAAATTTATATAATTGATTTACCAGGTATGGGGCAAAGCTCAACAATTTCACCATACACATTAGAAAATTTAGCCAAAGAAATTAGAGTAAACATACCAGTGGATAAATGCAATATTTTGGGTTGGTCATTGGGAGGACAGGTCGCTATACAGCTGGCAATAAAAAATCCTCAGTTTGTTGAAAAATTAATACTAATGTCTACAACCCCATGTTTTGTTGAAAGGTATGACTGGCCATATGGTGTAAAAAAAAAATTTTTTAATAAATTTGAAATAGATGCTAAAAATAAAATAGATGATACCCTCATGAAGTTTTTTTTAATTCAAACAAAGGATATTGTTAATGCAAAAGACACGATGAGATTTTTAAAAAGAAATTTTATTCAATCTTCGTATCATAAAACTCATGGCATGCAGAATGCCTTAGGAATCTTAAAGAATACAGATTTAAGAAAAGAAATAAAAAAAATCACTAAACAATCATTGATTATCATAGGTGACAAAGATAGACTCACTTGTCCAGATGCATCTTTATGGCTTAATAGGAATATTAGGACATCTACCTTGGTAAAAATTCAAGGGGCAAACCATATGCCATTTATCACCCATACAAAAGAAGTAATTGATTCAATGAAAGAATTTTTAGATGTTAATTAATAAAAATAAAAAACGTATAGCATTTAATAGAGCTGCTATTACATACGATAAGCATGCCGTCCTTCAAAAAAAAATTTCATCAGATCTTTTCGAGCGTTTATCTTTAATTAAAATAGATCCAACTATCATTTTAGATTTAGGCTCAGGTACTGGTGAAAATAATTCAATCTTTAAATCTAATTATAAAAAAAAGAAGATCATAAATTATGATTTTTCTGAAAAGATGCTTGAGTGTGCTAGAACTAAAGAAAATGATATTTTAGGATTAGGGCGATATCTTGGAAAGAAAAAAATATCTTATGTTTGCGGTGATATGGAGAAATTACCATTCAGAAACAATCTGGTAGATCTTGTATGGTCATCAAGCTCACTTCAATGGTGCCCTGATTTAAATAATACAGTATGTGAGATAAAGGATATATTAAATCATGGAGGTCTTTTCATCTTTAGCACATTCGGACCAAAAACATTAAATGAATTATCAAAAATAAATAAATCACTTTTTAATAGTGATACAGTCAATAATTTTATTGATATGCATGATATAGGTGATATGTTAGTTTCTAATGGTTTTTCTGACCCTGTTTTAGACTCAGATATCTATACGCTCACTTATAGTGATATTGATAAATTATTCGTAGATATCAAAAATATAGGTGCGACTACTTCATATAATCAAGAGAAAAAAGGGCTTGGTGGTAGAAATTACTTAAAAAAAATAAGCATTGAATATGAGAAATATAAAAAATCTGGATTATTCCCTGCCACTTATGAGGTAATTTTTGGGCATGCATGGAATATGAATAAGAATCAAAAATATAAAACGTTCGAGATTAAAAATGGATAATTCTTTTTTTGTTACAGGAACAGATACTGGCATTGGAAAAACTTTTGTCACTTGTGTTTTGATGAATTATATAAATTCAAAACAAAAAAAAGTGATAGGTATGAAGCCAATTGCTGCCGGGGTTGATGAAGTTAATGGGCAAGTTGCTAATGAGGATGTTCTTTTGCTAAAAAAAGAATGTAATTTTCAATTGAATTTAGATGAAATCAATAGCTATTCTTTTCCTGAGCCAATAGCTCCTCATATTGCTGCTATTAAAAATAATATAGATATCGATTTCGACAATATAAAGATTCATGCACAAAATCTAAAAAAGAGAACTGACTTCCTTTTTATTGAGGGAGCAGGTGGTTATTTAGTACCATTAAATGAGAAAGAAACTATAGCTGATTTAGTCGATGTATTGAATATCCCTGTTATTTTAGTGGTTGGTATTAAATTAGGATGCATAAACCATAGTCTTTTAACTGTGGAGGCAATCCTTAGCAGAGGCCAAAAGTTATTTGGTTGGATTGCGAATATTGTTGATAAAGATATGCTGGTAGCGGATGAAAATATTTCTTCACTGAAGCAAAGAATAAAGCAGCCTCTTATTGGAACTATACCTTATAGCCCTGATAAAAAACTTGATGATTTAAAGAACTACATTTCATGGCCAGACATTTTATAAAGGTTGTTTTCTTTTATATATATTTCAATTTCAACGGGTAATATGTCACTCACATCTTCATTGAATTTAACTCTTTTTCTTATTTCTGATGATGTTATATTAATAAAATTCATATGATGTTTATAAATATAACCATTTCTTTTTAACTTTAACTTTTGAAAATCTTCCTCTATATGGTGGTCATATAACTCTTTAATTTGATTATCTTCAATAAGAGAGAGTTTTGAAATTTCTCTATCAATCAAAATAATATGAGAGAAAAGGAGCAATTCTTTCCAATTTCTCCACGTATTAATATTTAAGAAATTATCACTTCCCATAATAAAAAAATTTACGGCATCATTTTTTTTAAAAAAATATTTTAAAGTATCAATAGTAAAAGATTTTTCTTGATTAATACTTTTCTCTAACTCATATGTTGATACTTTTAATTTTTTATTTTTAAGGGCAAGGTTAATCATATTCAAACGATGATTTGAAGGCGTAAGTTTTTTCTCAGTAACTGATATTCCTGTTGGAATGAAGAAAAATTTATCAAGATTTAATTTAGTAATTAGATCTTGAGCAATCATCAAATGACCATTATGGATTGGGTCATATGCTCCACCAAATAGACCAACAAGTGGCAAATCTTTTGAATTATTTTCTAATTTCACCTTGACCAAATACTACGTATTTCAGAGAAGTCAGTCCCTCAAGTCCAACGGGCCCTCTTGCATGAATTTTATCGGTTGAAATACCAATTTCCGCACCAAGACCATACTCAAAACCATCTGCAAATCTTGTTGAGGCATTTATCATCACGCTTGATGAGTCAATTGCTTTTATAAATTCAAGGCCATTTGCTTCATTATTTGTAATTATTGATTCAGTATGCTTTGAGGAGTGTTCATTTATGTGATCAATTGCTTCTTTTAGAGAATTCACAACAATACATGAAATATAAGGCCCTAGATATTCCTCAAAAAAGTCTTGATTTTCAGCAAGTTTTATTTGGTTGATAATATCCTTAGTTTTTTTACAACCACGCATTTCTATTTTTTTTTGATTAAATATCTCAAAAATTTTTGGGAGAAAGTCTCCAGCAATTTTTGACGATACAACGAGTGATTCAAGCGTATTACACGTGCCTAATCTTTGTGTTTTTGAATTATCAACAATAGAAACTGCTTTATCAATATCTGCAAATTCATCTACATATATATGACAATTTCCATCAAGATGTTTAATAACAGGTACTGTTGCTCTATCAGTTATTTTTTGAATAAGACTTTTTCCTCCACGTGGAATGATTACATCTACAAATTCATCCATGCTGATGAGGTTATCAACATGTTTTCGATCTGCTGACTCTAATATTTGCACAGCCTTTTCGGGTAATTCTGATTTAATAAGAGCTTCAGTAATCAGCTTTCCTAAGTATTTATTAGAATTTATGGTCTCACTTCCGCCTCGAAGAATAATTGCATTGCCAGCTTTAACTGTTAAGGCTGCTGCATCTATTGTTACATTTGGCCTTGATTCGTAAATCATTCCAATTACACCTATAGGCACTCTCATCTGGCAAACCACTATCCCGCTTGGTCTTTTTTTTCGATTAATTACTTTACCAACAAGATCTTCTAGTGATTTGACTTGCAATATCCCATCACACATACTTTTAATGCCTGAATTAGTCAATGTCATCCTATCAATAAAGGCATTATCCAGATTATTATTATGTGCTTTTTCTAAGTCTACTGAATTTGCTTTTAAAATAAGGTCTTCATTGTCATGCAGAGATTTTGCTAAAATTTCAAGAAAATTATTTTTTTGTTCAGTTGTTACGTATGAGAGCTGGTGACTAGCTTTTCTTGCATTTACTCCAATATCGCGCATATATTTATTCATTTTTTAAATTTTACCTTTATTCATCATTTTTGAAATTCCAATTGAGAATCTATTTATTTCTAACCAAGTGTCTCCTATTTTTAGACCTTTGCTTATTTGATCTATCTCCTGAATTTTTTGGAGACAGGCTTTTATTTGTTTAATATTTAAATTTCTAACAGCAAGTGATGCCAAATTTTGTGTATTTCCAAATAATCTTAATTTTATAAATGTATTAGAGCTGCTAGTTTGATTAGTAGAATTTTTGATTCGGGCTATAGCTTTGAAAAACCAAGCAAAAAGACCATTTATCATTACTGGCTGTACGCCTTCTTCTGCGAGATTAATTAATGCCTCATTAGTTTTCTTTAAATCTCCATTAATGCAATATTCGATTAAGCTAAAGCTATCATGTCTAGAACCATTTGTTATGTGGTCAGACAGCATTTCTTCATTTATTTCTTGATTTTGATAGATTAATTTTAATACTTTAATATCATTCTCGGCTTGGATTAAGTTTCCCATAGAGTAACTTGCCAAAAGTTTTTTGGCTTCACTGTTCATAACTACTTTATGAAATATTAATCTATAGTTAATTGCTTCAAATAGTTGTTCGTTATTTGGCTCTTCTGCATTAATATGCAAACTGAAATTTTTGAGTAGTTCATTCCAATTTTGTTTTTTATAGTCTTTGAAATGTTTTTTAAAATATAAGACAAAATAGTCATTTGAATAATTTTCAATATTTTTTAATAGAACTTCTTTTATTTCTTTTTTTATTACTCCATCAGCAATTTCAATATCAAATAATCTTCTTGAACTAAAGAGTGATTTACTATTGAAGATATTTACTAGGTCTTTAATATTAATACTATTCTCAAGCTTAATTTTGATTATTTCAATTTCATTTTTTTTGCAAGTATTATTAATATCATCTTTTACACTACAAAGTTGTACCGTCTCTACACCAACTAATGCTAAAGTATTTTTTTTATTTTTATCGAGATTTTCTAAGATATTAGCAGGAGCAAACTTTACAAACATATTAATTTGCAAGTGATATTTGGGTGGCCATGGTTTTGATTAATTGATCTTCCATGCCAGATACCAACCTTTTTTCTTCCTCATCTTTCGCTAAAATATCAGCATCATCATAAGTATAATTTCTTGATGCTTCAATTGTAATAGGTTCATTCCATGAGCTATTTTGATTTTTGAATCTATATACAACTTCATAATCAAGTTGATATTCACTTACAGCACCTGTACCAGTTAATGATAATATTGTTTTTTGAAAATTGTTTTTAATTATTTCTACAATTTTTTCAGCTTTATTCGCGCTTTCTATTTTGATACCTGCCTGTCTAAATTTTCTTTGAAGTGTCTTATTAAAGCTTGGAGTTCCACCTACAATTGAAATAGAATCAAAATTTGCTTGTATAGTACCTCTGAGTTGAAAGCCACAAGAGGCAGTGAGAAATATAAGCATCAAGATAATTACTTTTTTAAAAAAAATTTGCATATTTAATTTTTGACTACGAAATTTACTAATTTGTTTTTTACATAAATTATTTTTATTATTTTTTTACCAAAGGTATATTTTCTTATATTTTCTTCTAAAAGTGCTTTGTTTTTTATTTCATCTTCAGAATTATCAATTGATATTATCATATTTGCTCTCAACTTTCCGTTGACTTGAAGTACGATTGAAATTTCATTTTTTATTAAAGCTTTTTCATCAACTTGTGGCCATTGTATTTTCTCGATATAAGTCTCTGGTTTTATTTCCTGCCACAGAGCTTTTGAAATATGCGGCACAAATGGATTTAACATCAATATGACATTTTCAAACATTTCTTGCCTGAGCTTGAAAGAAATCTCTCGAATATCTTTTGATTTTGTGTATGCATTTATGAGTTCCATTACAGAAGAAATAGCTGTATTAAAACTATTTCTCCTTGTTAAGTCATCTGTAACCTTCTTTATCGTAGAATGTAGCGTGTATCGTAAATCACTAATTTCCTTTTCGTTTATAGAGCCTAAATCCTCTTTATTAGCCAAATGAATGAATACTAAAGACCAAAGTTTTTTTAGAAATCGATGAGATCCCTCGATACCTTGATTAGACCACTCTAAGCTTTGTTCTGCTGGTGCAGCAAACATAATAAAGAGTCTTGCAGTATCTGCACCATATTTTTTAATTAATTCATCAGGGTCAACTGTGTTTCCTTTAGATTTTGACATTTTGGTTCCATCTTTAAGAACCATGCCTTGAGTTAAAAGTTTTTTAAAAGGTTCAGGTGAGCTAACTAAATTCATATCAAATAAAATTTTATTAAAAAAACGAGCATACAGAAGGTGCAGGATTGCGTGTTCTATTCCACCAATATAGTAGTCTACTGGTAACCATTTTTTTGCTCGTTTATCAAGCATTGCCTCATGTTGATCAAAGCTTGCATATCTTGCAAAATACCATGAAGATTCAAAAAAAGTATCTAGAGTATCGGTTTCTCGTTCAGCAAAACTGCCACATTTCGGACATAAACATTCTTTAAAATCCTTTAATTTTTTTAATGGCGATCCATGTTCATCAATTTTAATATTCTCAGGTAATGTTATTGGAAGATCTTTTTCATCTACTGGAACATCACCGCATGTTTGGCAGTGAATCATAGGAATAGGGCACCCCCAATAACGCTGTCTTGAGATACCCCAATCTCTTAATCGATATTGAATTTTCGCCTTCCCTTTTTTTAAAGTTTCAATTTTTTTAGTTATAGTTGTTTGCGCATCTGCACTATCCAGTCCATCAAATTCACCTGAATTTACCAATTTACCTCTTCCTGTGTATACCAACCCATCTGTCTCTTTATCACCTAATATGACCGAGATAATTGGTAAATCATATTTTTTTGCAAACTCAAAGTCCCTTTCGTCATGAGCGGGGACTGCCATAATAGCTCCTTCTCCATAGCCAGCTAATACATAATTTGCAATCCATATAGGAATTCTTTTATTTGATATTGGGTGGAGGGCATATAAGCCAGTGAAAATACCTTCTTTTTCAGCAGTAGCTACATCTGCTTCTGATACACTTTTACTTAGAGATTTAATAAAAGATTGCACCGAAACGTTATTAATGGCCTTACATAAAACATGTTCAGGTGCAATTGCTAGGAATGTTGAACCCATAAGGGTATCAGGCCTCGTGGTATAAACCTTAATATTTTTTATGTTTGAGCTTGATAAACTATTTGCATCATTAACTATTTGAGATAATTCAAATTCAATCTCACAGCCTTCACTTTTGCCAATCCAATTTTTTTGCATTGTTTTAACTTGTTCTGGCCAATCATCTAA
>MDSZ01018540.1_pt1 | contig 12559 bp, 10 predicted proteins | sample 811201 | NCBI WGS metagenome assembly MDSZ01 (sample SAMN05326647, study PRJNA326480) | marine metagenome | isolation source: seawater | place: Indian Ocean: North | collected 2010
CCAATCGTCCGTCGCCATCCGATCCGTCGGCGCAGGCGCGGCGCCCACCGCGTCCGGTTCGGCCACATTCTCAATGGTCGGGACCGGCGCAGCGGCCTGGTTGCTGCCGTTCGCGCTGTCCGGATCAGCCCCGCCGGAACATCCGCTCGCCAGCAACATCAGCGCCGCGCCGGCAAGGCCTTGCGGCATGGAGGAAAAGCGCATGATCATCTCCTTGTCTTGACCCGCTTTGTCGAACCCGTGGCCCGGCCGGGCGATCCTCCGTCCACCGCTTGCCAGGGGGCGTCGGGCGGGTCCAAAGGGGAATATGGGAAGGAGACGGCATGGCGCAACCGGCAGGACCAAGAGCAAGAGCGCGCTTCGTGCGCGAAACGCCTGACGTGCGGCGTCAGGCGTTGATCGACGCTACCGCCCGCTGCCTCGCGGAAAAGGGCATCGGCGGCACATCGGTCCGTGCGATCTGCGCCAGGGCCGGCGTGTCGTCCGGCCTGCTCACCCATTATTTTCCGGGCGTCGATGCACTGATTCTTGCCACCTATGTCGATGTGGGCGCCAGGGTTTCGGCAGCGCTCGATGCCGCGATCGCGTCGGCGGGCAATGATCCGCGCGATCGGCTCCGCGCCTGCCTGCTGGCCAATCTGCGCCCGCCGGTATTGGACCCGGGCCTGCTCGCCACATGGATCGCCTTCTGGAGCCTGGTCACGTCTGATCCCGCCATCGCCGCTGTTCATGCCGACGTCTATCGCGGGACGCGCCATCAGTTGGAGACACTATTGGGCGAAGCCGCGCCCCAACTTTCGCAGGCGCAAAAGCGGATCGCCGCCATCAGCCTCACCGCACTGGTGGACGGCCTATGGTTGGAATTGTGCCTCGACCGGTCCAGCTTTACAGCGGAAGAGGCGCAGGCGATGGCAGAATCCGCGATGATGCAATGGCTTGGCGCAAATGACGAACAAGTCGATAAGTCAGGCGCGCTCTGATCGCTTTTCTCACTCAAGCCGTTCAAGAAAACCAATTTCCCTTATGGGCACCCCATCCCTACATGGAGTTCGCAACTGCAACACATTTTGCGAGGTAATCAGCGCCCATGGCTCTCATCAACACCCCCCTGCAGCCCTTCCAGGCCACCGCGTACAAGGACGGCAAGTTCGTCGATGTGACCGACGCCGATGTGAAGGGCAAGTGGGCCGTATTCTTCTTCTATCCCGCCGATTTCACCTTCGTCTGCCCCACCGAGCTGGAAGATCTGGCTGACATCTACCCGACGCTCCAGGGCATGGACGTTGAGGTCTATTCGGTTTCGACCGACACGCATTTCTGCCATAAGGCTTGGCACGACACGTCGCCGGCGATCGGCAAGATCAACTATTACATGCTCGGCGACCAGAACCACCAGCTGTCGAATCAGTTCGGCGTGCTGCGCGAAGGCGTTGGCCTGGCGGATCGCGGCACCTTCGTGCTTGATCCCGACGGTGTGATCCAGCTCGTAGAAATCACGCCCGAAGGCGTGGGCCGCAATGCCGCTGAACTGCTGCGCAAAGTCAAGGCGCTCCAATATTGGGCCGCGCATCCGGGCGAAGTCTGCCCCGCCAAGTGGGAAGAAGGCGCCGAAACGCTCGCGCCCTCGCTTGACCTCGTCGGCAAGATCTAAGGCGGGCCAGGCGTCTGCGTAAAGACCGCCGGCTTCCCGTTCGCGGGAACCCGGCGGGGCCTTCGCACGATATTCCACAAGATGTTTTTGCCGGGGTCTTTGGGTCGCACCATCCCCGCAACGGGCCGCCGCGTTCCCTCTCCCCAAGCGGCGGCCCGCCTTCTTTCAACGGAGCCAGACAGATATGTTGGACGCAAATCTCAAGGGACAGCTGAAAAGCTATCTGGCGAACATCACCCAGCCGATCGAGCTGGTGGCGTCGCTGGATGAAGGCGCGAAGTCCCGTGAACTCAAGGAATTGCTGGACGAAATTGCCGATCTGTCGGAAAATGTTTCCGTCGCTACCGGCAATGCCCAGCGCAAGCCCAGCTTCATGATACGCCGTGTCGGCACGGACGTTGGCGTGACCTTTGCGGGCATCCCGATGGGGCATGAATTCACCTCTCTGGTGCTCGCCCTGCTCCAGGTCGGCGGCCATCCGTCAAAGGCGGCGCAGGACCTGATAGAGCAGGTGAAGGACCTCGACGGCGACTATGCCTTTGAAACCTATTTCTCGCTCTCCTGCCAGAATTGCCCCGACGTGGTGCAGGCGCTCAACCTGATGAGCGTGCTCAACCCCCGGATCAGCCACGTCGCGATCGACGGCGGCCTGTTCAAGGAAGAGGTCGACGCGCGCAAGATCATGGCCGTGCCCACCATCTTCCTCAACGGCGAACCTTTCGGCCAGGGCCGCATGGAACTGGAGCAGATCGTCGCCAAGGTCGACAGCGGCGCCGAGGCGCGCGCTGCCGAAAAGATCAAGCGCCAGGACCCGTTCGAGGTGCTGGTGGTCGGCGGCGGCCCCGCCGGCGCTGCGGCCGCCATCTACGCGGCGCGCAAGGGCATCCGCACCGGCGTCGCGGCCGAACGCTTTGGCGGCCAGGTGCTCGACACCATGGATATCGAGAATTTCATCTCGGTCAGCCGTACCGAAGGCCCCAAGCTCGCCTCCGCGTTGGAAGCGCATGTGAAGGATTATGACGTCGAGGTCATGAACCTGCAAAAGGCGGCGAAGCTGATCCCGGCCAGGACCGAAGGCGGCTATCATGAGGTCGTGCTGGAAAATGGTGCGTCGCTCAAAGGCCGCACCGTCATCCTGTCGACCGGCGCGCGCTGGCGCCAGATGGGCGTGCCTGGCGAGGACGAGTATCGCAACAAGGGCGTCGCCTATTGCCCGCACTGCGACGGGCCGCTCTTCAAGGGCAAGCGCGTGGCTGTGATCGGCGGCGGAAACAGCGGCGTCGAGGCGGCGATCGACCTTGCCGGCATCGTCGCCCATGTGACGCTGATCGAATATGACAGCCAGCTACGCGCCGACGCCGTGCTCCAGCGCAAGCTCGCCAGCCTGCCCAATGTGAAGATCATCACATCGGCCATGACCACGCAGGTCATCGGCAATGGCGAAAAGGTGACGGGCCTGTCCTACAAGGATCGCAACCATGGCACCGAACATGATGTCGAACTGGAGGGCATTTTCGTCCAGATCGGCCTTGTCCCCAACACCGAATGGCTGAAGGACGCGATCGCTTTGTCCCCGCGTGGCGAAATCGAGATCGACGTGCGCGGTGAAACCAGCCAGCCCGGCATCTTCGCGGCCGGCGACTGCACGACCGTGCCCTACAAGCAGATCGTCATCGCGATGGGTGCGGGGTCGACCGCAGGCCTGTCCGCCTTCGATTATCTCATTCGCCTGCCCGCGACCGAAGAGGTCGAGGCGCAAGCGGCGTAACGGCACAACCCGAGCGGGGTTGCACGGCGGCCGGTCCAGCGATGGGCCGGCCGTTTTTGCTAGTCCGGCACCGCGTCGGAGGACGCCGCGAGCGGCGCATCCACTCGGTCGCCATGGCTTTTGGGAGCGGAAACGACCAATATCGCGACCGCCGCGTCCTCTTCATTGCGCGCCTGATGGGGCACGCCGGGCGCGATCTCCACGCCCTGGCCCTTGGTCAGCCGATACACCCGTCCATCCATCTCCATCGTCAGCGCGCCATCCAGAACATAGAAAAACTGACGCGCGGCACGATGATAATGCCGCACCTCAGCCGCGCCGGGCGCCAGCCGTTCCTCGATGACCGACAGGTCCGGCCGTTGCACCAGATGCCATCCATCATTGATGCCGCCCCAGATATAATGATCGGCCTCCGCCCTGGATACGGGGCCGACAACGGGCGAAACGGCGGCGGCCCCGGCGAGGCCGAGCAGAACAAGAGCGAACGTCATGCCGGGGAAAACGGATTGATGCAGCCCGTCCTCCATGTCCGCGATCAGGCGCCGGGATGGCGCACCTGTCTGGCATTCCTCATGCCGCCGCACTAAAGGCGAGCGCCATGCAGCCCGCCCCCCTTTCCCCGCCCGACGCCGCATCGTCATCGCGCGCCTCCTCCCGCACGCTTGGCCTTGCCGCCTGCATCGCGCTGGTGATGGGCAATATGATCGGGTCGGGCGTGTTCCTGCTGCCGGCCAGCCTTGCACCTTTCGGCTGGGACGCGGTGGCGGGCTGGATATTCACCATCGCCGGGTCGCTGGTGCTGGCCTTCGTCATCGCGCGGCTGACCGTCGCCATGCCGGATGCCAGCCCATCGCAGATGATCGCCCGCGCGTTCGGCCCGCTGGCCGGTTTCGCGATCGGGTGGACCTACTGGATTTCCCTCATCATCACCAATGTCACCATCGCGGTGGCGGCGACCGCGAACCTGAGCAGCCTGCTGCCGGTGCTGGCGCGGCCGGGCATTGGCGCGCTCTGTTCGATCGGATTTCTGTGGCTGATGACCTGCATCAATCTGGCCGGCGCACGGGCGGCCGGCGTAGCGCAAATCTGGACCACGGCGATCAAGCTCATCCCGATCATCGTCGTCCTGATCCTGCTGCTGGCGATAGTGGGCAGCGGCCGGGCAGAGGTTGCGCCCTTCCCGCCTCAGGGCCTGACCGGCGCGGGCATCACCGCGTCGGCCGCGCTGACGCTCTGGGCGCTGCTCGGCTTTGAATCGGCCAGCGTCGCGGCCGACAAGGTGCGCGACCCCGCTCGCACCATCCCGCGCGCGACGCTGATCGGCACAGCGGCGACCGGGCTCATCTACCTGATCGTCTGTTCCGGCATCGCGCTGACACTGCCGGCGGCGCAGACGCAGACCGGCTCCCCCTTCGGTGCGTTCGTCAGCCATTATTGGTCGCCGGGTCCGGCCAGCCTTGTGGCGATGTTCGTTGTGGTCAGCTGCCTGGGCGCGCTCAACGGCTGGACGCTGCTGCAAGGCGAAGTGCCGCTGGCGATGGCGCGCGGTGGCGAATTGCCCCGCTGGCTTGCCGTCACCGACGCGCGCGGCACGCCGCGCCGCGCCCTCATCCTGTCCACCATCCTCGCCAGCCTGATGCTGGTCGCCAACAGCCTGCAAGGGCTGGTCGCGCTGTTCACCATGATGGCGCTGCTCGCGACATCGGCGACGCTGTGGCTCTATGTCGGCTTCGCGCTCGCCAGCCTGCGGTTCCGGCTCGTGATGCCGGCTGCGATCATCGGCTTGGGCTATGCGCTCTGGACCTTATGGGGTGCAGGCGTCGTCGCCAGCGGATCGAGCATCCTGCTGATGCTCGCGGGCCTGCCCTTCTACGCCTGGGCGCGGCGGGAACGGAAGGCTTTGTAAATCCCCCGTTCGGTTGGAGCAGCCGTCGAGCGCAGCCGAGACGGCGTATCGAGAACAATTTCTTGACACGCTCAAACCGAACGGGGTGGCGAACTGGGGCGGGGAATCAATCCCCCCACATTTCCTTGAGCTTGGAGAAAAATCCCGTCGATTGCGGGCATTCCTCGCCCGTTTCCGTTTCGCGGAAGGCTTCGAGCAATTCGCGCTGCTTGGCGGTCAGCTTCGTCGGCGTCTCGACGTCCACCTGGATGACCAGATCGCCAAGGCCGCGACCATTGAGCACCGGCATGCCCGCGCCGCGCTGGCGAATCTGTTTACCCGACTGGATGCCGACCGGGATCTTGATCTCGTGCCGACTGCCGTCCAGCCCGGGAACCTCGATAGTTCCGCCCAGCGCCGCTGTCGTGAAGCTGACCGGCGCGCGGCAGAACAAAGTCGTGCCGTCGCGTTCGAAGATCGCATGGCGCTTCACATGCAGGAAAATATAGAGGTCGCCGGCCGGTGCGCCCCGCGCGCCCGCTTCGCCCTCGCCCGACAGGCGGATACGCGTGCCTTCATCCACGCCGGCAGGGATGGAAACCGACAGCGACTTGGGTTTGTCGACACGGCCCTCACCCCGGCATGACCGGCACGGGCTTTCGATCACCTGCCCTGCGCCATGGCAGGACGGACAGGTGCGTTCGACCACGAAGAAACCCTGCTGCGCGCGCACCTGGCCATGACCATGGCAGGTCGCGCAGGTCTTGACCCCGGTGCCCGGCTGCGCGCCCGACCCGTCGCAGGTTTCGCAGGCGGCCGACACTTCGATCTGAATGTCGGTCTGCTTGCCATGATAGGCTTCGTCGAGGCTGATCTCCATGTCGTAGCGCAGGTCCGCGCCGCGCCGCTGCTGCTGGCGTCCGCCACCCGCGCCGCCAAAGCCGGCCTGGCCGAAGATCGTCTCGAAAATATCGCCCAGATCGGAAAAGCCGCCGGCCTGCCCACGGAACCCGCCGCCGCCTCCGCCGTTCTGAGCATTGGTATAAGCGGCATGGCCATAGCGGTCATAGGCCGCCCGCTTCTGGGGGTCTTTCAGGCACTCATAGGCTTCCGACACGGCCTTGAACTTGGCCTCGCTATCGGTGCATCCCCCGGTACGATCCGGGTGATATTTCATCGCGAGCTTGCGATACGCGCTCTTGATGGTCGCGCCGTCTGCGGTGCGCTCGACCTCGAGCAGCGAATAATAGTCCGTTTCAGTCATATCATTCCCGGCTGCACCCGCCGCCGCGTGTCACGCGCGCGGCGGGGACAGTCTAACGGCTTACGCCTTGTTGTCGTCCACTTCGGAGAATTCGGCGTCGACGACATCATCGTCCGCCTTGGGCGCGTCGGCCTCCGGCGAAGCAGCCGCAGCCTGTTCCTTCTCATAAATGGCCTGGCCCAGCTTCATGGCAACCGTGGCGAGTTCCTGCGCCTTGGTCTTCATCGCTTCCGCGTCGCCGCTCTCGATCGCGGACTTGGTCGCGGCGATGGCGGTCTCGATCTCGCCCTTCAGGCTTGCATCGACCTTGTCGCCATGCTCGGCCAGCTGCGCCTCGGTCGTGTGAACCAGGCTCTCGGCGTTGTTCTTGGCTTCCGCCGCTTCACGACGCTTCTTGTCCTCTTCAGCGAAGCGCTCAGCATCCTTGACCATCTGGTCGATGTCGGAGTCCGAAAGACCACCCGAGGCCTGAATACGGATCTGCTGTTCCTTGCCAGTGCCCTTGTCCTTGGCGGACACATTGACCAGGCCGTTGGCGTCAATGTCGAAAGTGACTTCGATCTGCGGCACACCACGCGGCGCGGGCGGAATGCCGACCAGGTCGAACTGGCCCAGCAGCTTGTTGTCCGCCGCCATTTCACGCTCGCCCTGGAACACGCGGATCGTCACGGCCTGCTGATTGTCGTCAGCGGTCGAATAGGTCTGCGACTTCTTGGCGGGGATCGTGGTGTTGCGGTCGATCATGCGGGTGAACACGCCACCCAGCGTCTCGATGCCAAGGCTGAGCGGCGTCACGTCGAGCAGCAGCACGTCCTTGACGTCGCCCTGCAACACGCCTGCCTGAATGGCCGCGCCCATCGCGACGACCTCGTCCGGGTTGACGCCGGTGTGCGGCTCCTTCCCGAAGAAATCCTTCACCGCCTCGCGCACCTTGGGCATGCGGGTCATACCGCCGACGAGGACGACTTCGCTGATCTCGCTCGCCGACACGCCCGCGTCCGCCAGCGCCTTCTTGCACGGCTCCATCGTCCGCTTGATGAGGTCGGCGACAAGGCGTTCCAGATCGGCGCGCGTCACCGTCTTGACGAGGTGCTTGGGACCATTCTGGTCGGCGGTGATGAAGGGCAGGTTGACTTCGGTCGTCTGCGCCGAAGACAGCTCGATCTTCGCCTTCTCGGCCGCTTCCTTCAAACGCTGGAGCGCCAGCTTGTCCTTGGTAAGGTCAATGCCCTCGGCCTTCTGAAAGTCGGCAGCCAGATATTCGACGACCTTCGCGTCGAAATCCTCGCCGCCCAGGAAGGTGTCGCCATTGGTCGACTTCACTTCGAACACGCCGTCGCCAATCTCCAGGATGGAGATGTCGAACGTGCCGCCGCCAAGGTCATAGACCGCGATCGTCTTGCCGTCCTGCTTGTCCAGGCCATAAGCAAGCGCCGCCGCAGTCGGCTCGTTGATGATGCGCAGCACCTCAAGGCCGGCGATCTGGCCCGCGTCCTTGGTGGCCTGACGCTGGGCGTCGTTGAAGTAAGCAGGAACGGTGATGACCGCCTGCGTGACCGTTTCGCCCAGATAGCTTTCGGCGGTTTCCTTCATCTTTTGCAGGGTGAAGGCGCTGATCTGCGACGGGCTGTAGTCCTGGCCGCCGGCCTTGACCCAGGCGTCGCCGTTCGGGCCTTTGGCGATCGAATAGGGGACGAGTTCCATGTCCTTCTTGGTCATGGGATCGTCGAAGCGGCGGCCGATGAGGCGCTTCACCGCGAAAATCGTATTGTCCGGGTTGGTGACCGCCTGGCGCTTGGCCGGCTGACCGATCAGGCGCTCGCCATCCTTGGCGAAGGCGACGATCGAGGGCGTGGTCCGCGCCCCTTCCGCATTTTCGATAACCTTGGGCTTGCCGCCATCCATCACAGCCACGCAGCTGTTGGTCGTGCCAAGGTCGATCCCGATAACTTTTGCCATTTTTTCCTCTTTTAACCCCAAATCATGCGTTCAGCGGTTGAAGGCCAAATACCTCACGAAAGCGCCAAGGCAAGGCCGGTTTGCACGGGGGATATAGGCGTGCTTTTGCTTGGCACAAGGCGCAGGGGCGATTAGCTATGCAACCGACCTGAAACAAGACAGACATGGAGTGAGAGATGCGTGGTCCCCTTGCCCTCATCGCCCTGGCAGCGCCGCTGGCCCTGACCGCCTGCGGAGACCCCGCCCCCACCTATATCGACCAGGCCTGGATACGCCTGTCGCCGAACAAGGATCGTCCCTCGGCCGGCTATTTCGTCGCCCATGGCGGCGACAGCGCGACCCGGCTGCGCGGCGTGCTCACCGATTATGCGCTGAAAGTGGAGATGCATGAAAGCGTCGAGGAAAACGGCGTCATGACGATGAAGCCGATCAACAGCGTCGATATTCCCGCCAAGGGCACGGTGACGTTCGCGCCGGGCGGCAAGCATCTGATGCTCTGGGGCGTCAACGACACCGCGATCAGCCGGGGCAAGATGCAACTGACCTTCCTGCTCGACAATGGCGACCGGCTGCTGGTCGATGCCGTGATCCGCAAGCCGGAGGGCGCGGCCGCCGCCACCCCGGCCCCGTCGGACAACAGCGCCAATTGACCAGCCGGCCGCTGACGGCGGGCGAAGTCGCGCTCGCCCGCACTATGTTCGGCGCCGCGATCGATTATGCGCGCGTGCGCGTCCATGACCGCGCCTGGTGGCCGCTCCAGCCCCGGCGCGTCACCATGGCGCCCGACGGCGACCTGTGGTTCCACCCGCAAGGCGGCCTGTTCTGCGCCGATTTTCGCGACCAGCCGCTCCATCTCCAGGCGCATTTTATCCACGAAATGACCCATGTCTGGCAGGCGCAGCGATCGGGCAGATGGTGGCTCCCGCTGATGCGCCACCCCTTCTGCCGCTACGACTATGCCATCGCGCCGGGCAAGCCCTTCGCGCGCTACGGCATCGAGCAACAGGCCGAAATCGTGAAACACGCCTTCCTGCTGCGACAGGGCCGGACGATAGACGGCAAGCCGGGACTTGAGGTGTATGAGGCGCTGCTGCCGTTCGAGGCTGGTTGACGGGTTGGATCAGGAGCGCGCGCCCATCCCTGTCGTCACCCCCGTAATCCCACCGTCATCCCCGCATTTGCACCGTCATCCCCGCGAAGGCGGGGATCCATCTTCTCAGCACGGCACGTGGGCTATAGTCGTGAGATGGGTTCACGCGTTCGCGGGAATGACGAAGAAGGGGTGGATAGGATACGGTCTACTACAAAACACATTTTGGTATAGCCAGACGTTGCAAAGAAGGAAAAAATTTCACATCATGCCCCTATGTTTGCTGTTTTAGGTCGCATTTGGCGTCGGTGGAAAGACTTTGATGTAGCTCAAAAAATACATGCTGTTGCATGTGTGATACCTGTCTTGATCATGCTTTTCACTCGCGGGCCTAACGCTATTGATCGATCTGGATACAAATATTTCATCCTCGAAACTCTGGCACAGTGGTTTATTGGCATCCCTGCCCTTTTCATTCTTGCTCCTGTTATAGGAGCATCTCAAATTGGGCTCTTATGGCTTTCCCGCCGCTCGCCTGATGCTTGGATGCGCTGGCTATTTTGCTCTGCCGCTATCGTCTTACTGTATCCCTACCGCCAGTTTCTGCTGATTACCGATCTAACGCGGAATTCCACTGCCGGATTGGCGGCGATGTTTTACCCACTTTATTTGGCAGCAGTAGCACTCCCTATCGCCGCTTGCATTTGGTGGATAGTCGGCCGGTACAGGCGGCTTGCCGGCAAACCGTAGTAGGTGTCCGCTTCTGGTCCCTTCCAGACCATCCTCCCCTGTAAGGAGAGGTGTCTGGCCGTAAGCCAGACGGAGGGGTGTCCCCCTCTCGACAAGGCGACTCCCCTCGACCACTTCGTGGTCCCCCTCCCCTTGCAGGGGAGGATTTGACCGCCGACTTTGGTCGACACCGGACGGACGCACAGCCACCCCTCCCCCAGCAAATATCTGTCCTATTCCCGCCTTTCCTGCTTCATCCTCGTCGATGCGCCCGCAGCCTCGTCCGTCCGCCATTCCCATCCGCCAACGCCCTGTTGGATGTGTCGCTTCCTGGTCGCCTCGCAGGCGCTTCGTGGTCGCCTTGCGGTCGCTTCGGGCCGAAAACGCCCGACGACACTGTGAACTTCGCACCCGTCACGCGGCGCGCCGATCAGATATTGCCCTGAAGCTCCTCCGGCACGTCATCATCGGGACCAAAATAGAGCGACGCGCATGCGTCTTTCAGGCATCCGCCCTCCAGCGTCAGGTCGTCGCGCCAGGCGTCGGCGATGAAATCCATCGTGTCGAGATGCCGGTCCTCGAAATACATGGCGTGGACATCGTCGCGCCCCGCGCCGTAGACGATGCGGCCGATCTTGGTCCAGATCGACGCCATGGTGCACATGCCGCAGGGCTGGAGCGTCGAATAGAGCGTCGCCCCGCGCAAATCCATGTCGCCATGGACCTGCCCCGCCGCGCGAAACGCCATCATTTCGGCATGCGCGGTCGCGTCGCACCGCTCCTCGGTTTCGTTGACGCCCTGCGCCAGGACCGCGCCGTCGAGCACGATGATCGCGGCGATCGGCGTGTCTTGCGGCGAACTGCCCTTGCTGCGCGCAAGGTCGATCGCGCGCTGCATCCATTTGCTGTCCGTTTCGTCCATGCCGGTCCCTTCCGCCTTGTGGCGCATTCCCGGCATGGACGTTTGGGATCGGCGCTCGTTCCCCGCCCGCTCAGGCAGGACAGCAATGCCGCCCGGCTCGACCGGCCACCGCTTCCCACAAACGAAAAGGGCGGACCCGCAGGCCCGCCCTTATCCTTCAACCTGTCGTCGCGGCCCTTAGTAAACTCGCGCCTTGGGCTTGATATAATCCGCTTCGTCGGTGAGCGTATAGTCGTGGACCGGACGATAATCGAGGCTGACCTTGCCGCCCTGGCCACCCCAGCCGTCGAACCAGCTGATGGTATGCTTCATCCAGTTTTCATCGTCGCGGTTCGGGAAATCCTCATGCGCATGCGCGCCGCGGCTTTCCTTGCGGTTTTCGGCGCTGACCATCGTGCAGACCGCCGACGACATCAGATTGTCGAGCTCCAGCGTTTCGATCAGGTCGGTGTTCCAGATCAGCGAGCGGTCGGCGACGGACACGTCCTCCATCCGCTTGTTAACCTGCGCCATCTTCTGGACGCCTTCGGCCAGCAATTCGCTGTCGCGGAACACGGCGGCATGCTTTTGCATGGTGTGCTGCATTTCCAGACGGATCGCGGCGGTGGGCGATCCGCCCTTGGCATTGCGATATGTGTCCAGGCGCGACAGCGCCAGATCGGCCGCATCCTTGGGCAGCGGCTTGTGGCTGCCATTGGGCTTCAATGTTTCCTTGAGGTGCAGGCCGGTCGCGCGGCCGAACACGACAAGGTCGATCAGGCTGTTGGAGCCAAGGCGGTTCGCGCCATGCACCGACACGCAGGCCGCCTCACCCACGGCATAAAGGCCGGGCACCACGACTTCTGGATCGTCACCGACCTTCGTCACCACCTGGCCATGATAGTTACAGGGGATGCCGCCCATATTGTAATGGACCGTCGGCGTGACCGGCAGCGGCTGGCGCGTCAGATCGACGCCCGCGAAAATCTTGCCGCTTTCGGTGATACCGGGCAGGCGTTCGGCCAGCACCTTGGGATCGATATGATCCAGGTGCAGGAAGATATGGTCCTTGTTGGGACCAACGCCGCGCCCTTCGCGCATCTCCATCGCCATGGATCGCGACACGACGTCGCGGCTGGCCAGGTCCTTGGCGGACGGGGCATAGCGTTCCATGAAACGCTCGCCTTCGCTGTTGGTGAGGTAGCCGCCCTCGCCACGCGCGCCTTCGGTGATGAGCACGCCCGCGCCATAGATGCCGGTCGGGTGGAACTGCACGAACTCCAGATCCTGGAGCGGCAGGCCGGCGCGCAGC